>Ga0209369_1000051_pt1 | contig 282836 bp, 240 predicted proteins | sample EBPBio142010_DNA_FD_185865 | JGI IMG/M metagenome (GOLD analysis project Ga0209369, IMG submission 185865) | Wastewater treatment Type I Accumulibacter community from EBPR Bioreactor in Madison, WI, USA - Reactor 1_10/4/2010_ DNA (SPAdes)... | ecosystem: Engineered > Bioreactor > EBPR >...
CATCGGACCGCGGGGATTACGTTGACCGCATTTACGGGGTGGAGATGAACCGGATCTTAATCAACCTTGAAGGCACGGTTACGGACAACAAGACGCAGGAGAAGGTAAACGAAGCGGTGGTTACGGTACGCAACAAGACGAACGGTGACAGCATCGTGACGAAAACGGACAGCCTCGGCAGCTATGCGGTTCCGCTGAGTGCGGAATGCGAGTATGAGGTTGTTGCGGGCAAGGAAGGTTTTGCGCTGGTGGAGCCGAAAAAGGTAAGCACGCAGGGTGTGAGGGAATCGAAGACGCTCCGTGCCGACCTTGAGCTGAAACCGGGTCCGAAGGTTGCCAGACGCGGAGACGGCACGTTCGTGGTGAAGGTTACCGACTGCGGCGGCAAAACACCGGTTAAGGGCCTCAACCTGGTTGTGCAGGACATGGAAACGGGCCTCGAGCAGGTATACAAAACCGACGCTGAGGGCTTAATCCGCATCCCTGTGGCCGGTAAGGAGCTTCCCGTGGGAGCAGAATACGCCATAATCAACGAGGCGCTTGAGATGGACGTTGACGGGGTGTCGTACCGCCCGGTGGTGAAGAAACTGTACTTTATCCTGAAGGGCAGCGAGGAGAACCTTACGGTTACGAAGGAAATCTGCCTTACGCGCCTGCAGGAGGGCGACGAGATGGTGCTGGAGGATATCTATTATGATTTTGACAAATCGTTCCTGCGCCCCATCAGCATCGTGCGTTTGGACAAGGCTTACGATTACCTGATGCGCAACCCTTCGAGCAAACTGCAGCTGAGTTCGCATACCGACAGCCGTGCCACGTATCAGTACAACATCAGCCTGTCTGAGCGCCGTGCCAAGGCCTGTGTGGATTACCTCACGAAGGTGAAGGGTATCCCGGCCAGCCGCCTGAGCTGGAAAGGTTACGGCGAAACCCGCCTCGTGAATGGTTGTGCCGATGACGTGCCATGTTCCGAAGAAGAACATCAGATGAACAGACGCACCGAAATACGGGTGATTAAACTGTAGAAAATTAGAGCATTTATATATAATCAAAATAGGCCGCAATTTGCGGCCTATTTTTTTGTTCCTCGGGGATTCAGTTTGTGCGGGAAGGATTTGAAATAGCTTTCTTTTTATCCAATAAAAAACCCCGTAAATTACTTTACGGGGTTCTCTGTATTTTTAATTTTACTATGCCTGTTCTGCCAAAATATTGGCTTTGTTATCGCTCATTTCAAGTACACCGCTGTTAATTTCAATTAACTGAGTAGTACCCGAATTATCAACTACCTTAATTTGCCCTTTGCCTAGTGTGGCAATAATTGCGGCATGGCGATTTTTTATTCCAAATGAACCGTCAGTTCCGGGCAGTTGAACCAGCGTGGCTTCTCCGCTGAATAAAACCATGTCTGGCGTGATAATTTCTACTTGCATAGTTCTTAATTGTCTTTAATATACACTTATTGAGCTTCGGCTAACATTTTTTCACCGGCTTCAATAACATCTTCAATGGTACCTTTTAAGTTAAAGGCAGCCTCAGGATATTTATCCACTTCGCCGTCAATAATCATGTTGAAACCTTTGATGGTATCATCAATGTTTACCAAAACCCCTTTGAGGCCGGTAAACTGCTCCGCTACGTGGAATGGCTGAGAAAGGAAACGCTGAACACGACGTGCACGGTGTACGGTTAGTTTATCTTCTTCACTCAACTCGTCCATACCAAGGATGGCGATGATATCTTGAAGTTCTTTGTAACGCTGAAGGATTTCTTTTACACGCTGCGCAGTTGAGTAATGTTTCTCGCCCACAACATCCGGCGAAAGAATACGTGAAGTTGAATCCAGTGGATCCACCGCGGGGTAAATACCTAACTCGGCAATTTTACGGCTAAGTACCGTAGTGGCATCCAAGTGAGAGAATGTGGTTGCCGGAGCGGGGTCAGTTAAGTCATCCGCAGGTACGTAAACCGCCTGTACTGAAGTAATTGAACCGCGTTTGGTTGAAGTAATACGCTCTTGCATTAACCCCATCTCGGTAGCCAGCGTAGGTTGGTAACCTACCGCTGAAGGCATACGACCTAAAAGGGCAGATACCTCGGAACCGGCTTGGGTAAAACGGAAGATATTGTCAATAAAGAAAAGGATATCACGTCCACCGCTTTCGGTGCTGTTTGCATCACCGTCGCGGAAATATTCGGCAAGTGTAAGACCAGAAAGGGCAACACGGGCACGTGCTCCAGGAGGCTCATTCATCTGACCGAAAACGAAGGTAGCTTTTGATTCTTCCAATTCGGCACCGCCTACTTGTGATAAATCCCATCCGCCTTCTTCCATAGAATGTTTGAAGTTTTCGCCATAACGAACGATACCGGCTTCAATCATCTCACGCATAAGGTCATTTCCCTCGCGGGTACGCTCACCCACACCCGCAAATACAGAGAGACCTCCGTGTCCTTTGGCGATGTTGTTGATAAGCTCTTGGATCAATACGGTTTTACCAACTCCGGCACCCCCGAAAAGACCAATTTTACCTCCTTTGGCATAAGGCTCAATCAAGTCAATTACTTTGATACCGGTATAAAGAACCTCAGTAGAGGTGGTAAGTTCTTCGAATTTTGGTGGCTCGCGGTGAATGGCGTAACCTCCTTTTTTATCCAAATTCGGCATACCATCAATGGCATCTCCAACTACGTTGAAAAGACGGCCTTTAATTTGGTTACCGATTGGCATCGTGATAGGAGCACCGGTGTGGAATACTTCCAATCCGCGGCTTAAACCGTCGGTTGAATCCATGGCCACCGTACGAACGGTGTCCTCACCAATGTGCTGTTGAACTTCAAGTACCAACACGGAACCGTTTTCTTTACGGATTTCCAAGGCATCGAAGATTTGGGGCAGGTTGTCTACGTTCTCAAACTTAACGTCGATTACCGGACCGATGATTTGTGATATCTTACCTGTTGTCATTGACATATTTATACCGGTTTGTATGTGTGAAATCGGCTGCAAAGGTAGTTTTTTTGACTTAAAAAAAGTAGGGATGTGAAAAGAAAAATTTAAAATCGACCTAGTTCGTATTTTTTGATTGTAAGAGTATAAAAAATAGATACTTACAAATTTCGTTCAGCTCATATTTCGTTTACTTTCCCTTTTCTTTTGACGAATGCCGGCCATTATTCAAGATCCGGTTCTTGCCCCTTCTTTCAGCTTTCATACCTTTGCGCTCTTAATGAAAACGTACAGAGGCATTCCAGAAATCCCGCACATCCCGCATGCCGTGGTTACCACAGGAACCTTTGACGGAGTGCATCCCGGGCACCGGAGTATTTTAGAGCGCCTAAATAAACGGGCGGGTGAAATAGGAGGGGAGTCTGTACTAATTACTTTTGATCCGCATCCGCGTACGGTCATTCATCCGGATTCAGCCAACTTAAAATTACTGAATACCCAAGCTGAAAAGGAGGCTCTCCTTGCAGAAACCGGTTTAGACCATCTGATTGTTATCCCGTTCACAAAGGCATTTTCACAAATTACTGCCGAAGAATACATCCGCTCTGTTTTGGTTGAAAAAATTGGAGTGGAAAAACTGGTCATCGGGTATGATCACCGTTTTGGGCACGGGAGGGGAGGTAGCTTTCGGGAGTTGAAAGAAATGTCTCCATCACTCGGATTTGAGGTGGAAGAGATTCCCGCCCTCGAAATTGAAGGGGTGGCGGTGAGTTCAACCAAAATAAGACAGGCGCTTATGGAGGGTGATGTGAAAAAAGCGGCCGAAAAATTAGGCTATCTGTATTCGGTTTCTGGCTTGGTGGTTAAAGGAGATCAAATAGGCCGCAGTTTGGGATTTCCAACGGCTAACCTGCAAGTCAATGATATACACAAACTCGTTCCGGCCGATGGTATTTATGCGGTTTGGGTAGATACGGATCATTCAACGTATAAAGGAATGCTTCATATTGGTCCGCGCAGAACATTGAATTCGGATGAAAAGCGTATAGAGGTTAACCTGTTTGATTTTTCAGATGACTTATACGGAAACATAATCCGCTTGCGTTTTATTGACCGGCTTCGCGGTGAAGAAAAATTTAACAGCCTGGCCGACTTGACAGAACAAATGAAAATTGATAAATTGCAGACAGAACGAATTTTTGAAAATCTTGAAAAATAACTTTACCATATTCATATTCTTATTTTTCAGTGGTTTATCGGCCTTGGCCCAAACACCTGAATATTTTCAGGATGTGCCCGTTTGGACTGATTTGGATGAAGCCCTGAAAACGCCCAAAGCCATTAAACGCTTGAATTTATCGAAATCTAAATTGCGCGAGATACCGGCCGGTGTTTTTGAACTGGTAAACCTGGAAGAATTGGATATCAGTAAAAATCAGTTGAAATCGCTTCCTCCGGAAATTAAATTGCTTCGAAAACTCAAGGTGCTCAATGTTTCTAAAAATAAATTAGAGGGTTTACCGGATGAAATTGGTGAATTGAAAAACTTGGAACGGTTGGATGCCAGCAGAAATGATTTGTTTACGCTGCCGGATAGTCTTGGCAATTGCGAGAGTTTGGAAATACTCTCTTTGTGGGAAAACAATTTATCCACTTTGCCCTCAAGCCTGAAAAAAATACCGAATCTAAAAGAAATAGATTTGCGTGTTATTGTATTCAGCGAAGCTACGCGATGGATGCTCACCGATATGCTTCCCGGAGTAAAAATTCATTTTTCAAATGAATGCAACTGTGGCCCGAATTAAATGTACGGACTAAAAGAGTAGGGCGCCCGGTTCACAATTTTTATTGCTTACCGGACGCTTCCTATCCCCCTTCTATGCGTTATATAATTTAATTTATAACCGAATGTTCAAGCCGGCCATCCAATGGAACCGGGCCTGCGGATAATAAAAATTTTCGGTATACGATTCTCCTCCGTAAATATAACTGAAGGTATAACCGTTCGGTTCGTATTTTGCGTTGGCAATGTTAAATAAATTCACAAAAATTCCCAAACCTTTAACTTTCCAAAACGAAAATTCATAACGTGCCCTGAAATCTGTAACATTAAAGGGGTTGAGGCTCCGGGCTTTGTTTTGCGTATTGTCCATATATTGACGGCTTACCACTTTGCTCACCAAATCAAAATAGAGGCCTTTTACCGGATTTACACTCAATGTTGCGCCTCCAACCCATTGCGGTGAAAACGCAATATCCGTATTTTGGTGTGTGATGGTTTCTTGTGTGTAAGTATCGTAATTGTCAATATACTCCGTAAAGCGTTTAATTTTGTTTACACTGAACGCCAAATTTGCCTGCAAACGGCATATCTTCAAGAAATTGACGGAACCTTGCAGCTCAATTCCTGCTCGGTAACTTTCGGGTACGTTTGTGCGGGTGTAAGCACCTACATCATTTATTTTGCCCGTTAGAATAAGTTGGTTGATATAGTGCATGTAAAAGGCATTGGCTTCAAGGGCATAGCGAGATTTGCTTCTGGAATATCCCAGTTCCGTATCAATCAGTATTTCGGGTTTCGGGCTTTGGCCGGCAATTTCAAAATCATCCCGGTTTGGTTCTTTTTGGGCTACCGCAGAAGAAATAAATAAACGGTCGAAGACTGTTATATTATAAGTGAAGCCTACTTTAGGATTGAAAAAATGATATTGCTCCCTCCGGAATACTTCAGGATTATTGCGGAAACCGTTCAATATATAATTAACAAACCGGTACTGAAGATCTACGTACAGATGCACCTTGTTTACAAATTCCCAGTTTAGTTTACCGTAAAGATTCAGATCCTGCTTGAAAGCACTCAGGTTGTAGAATTCATGCTCCGGACCGTTCAATCCGATTTGCGCCCAGGGAACGCGCCCATAATGTCGCCCATCATAAGAGCTGTAAGCGGCTCCCAGAATGAGTTTAATTTTTTTACGCTGGTATTGCGCCGAAGCCGTGCTTCCGTAAAAATAATTATCCAGCCAGAGTTGCCTTACCAAATCGGTTTCGGTAAGCGTATCGTTCCCGTTTATGACCGGATTTAATCCGTAATCAGACAAGTTTTCTCCCGCCCGGTAATTTTCGTAATAGCCTTTTCCCCGGGTCAGAAAAAGAGCTGCGTTTAATGTCCACCGGCTGTTGAATTCGTGCGTCAAAAAGGCCCGGTAATAATCTTGCCGGTAATTGTCGGTTTCGTTGGCATACGGAGTGCCTGGTTTTTCTGTGCCTGCCGAATTAAATGTACGGGCAGAATCTAGCATAAATTCAGGTAATCCGTTCCAGGATTGGTAGGTTTTTTCTTTACCGGTAAAGGCGTTGAACCGTATTTGTGTTTTCTTTCCCCAGTAGGCTCCCGAAACAAAGAATGACTGCAAATTGGATGAAGCTCTGTCTACATATCCGTCCGATACAATCCGTGAAGCCCTTGCGTCAATGGTAAATTTGTTGGCAATAAGTCCGGTGCCGGCATTCAGTGTGGTTTTTAAGGTGTTGAATGAGCCGTAGGATGCGGCCATGTCAACATAAGGTTTGGGATTAAATCGGTTTGTACTTACGTTGATTGAAGCCCCGAAAGCCCCTCCGCCATTGGTAGATGAGCCTGCTCCGCGTTGTATTTGGATATCGTTTATTGAGCTTGCCAAATCGGGGGTATTCACCCAAAAAACGCCCTGGCTTTCGGCATCATTTACTGGAATTCCGTCAATGGTAACGTTTATGCGTGTTATATCTGCTCCACGAATACGTAATCCCGTATAACCCACACCGGCTCCCGCATCCGAAAAAGTAACCGTAGAAGCGGTTTGGTCTAATATAATGGGTAAATCTTTGCCCGTGTTTTGTTTGCGTATATCCTCACCACTCAGGCTGCTTTTGGCAAAAGGATCATCGTTTCCTGCCCGCAGGGAGATGACTTCAAGTGGTTTCAGCAGTTTTTCTAACGTTTGGAGGCGGTAGTTTTTGGTATTACTTCCTTTGTTTACCCTAATCGTATCCTGAATGGTTTTATACCCGATTGCGCTGATTTCGAGTATGATTTGCCCTTCTTTTAAAGCCGTAAGTGTGAAACTTCCGTCATTTAAGGCGCTGCTTCCCCTTCCGCTGTTTAGAACCAAAATACTTGCACCGGGAATGGGTTCATTTGTTTCATTGCTTGTGATTTTGCCGCTTAGGCTAATCTGCGCATGTAAGCCTGTTCCCAAGAAGAGGGGCAACATAAGGCTCATCCATGTTCTTTTTTTCATCCTGTAAACGTTTTAGATCATGCACGGTTTAAGGCCTGTGGCATGCTCAGTTAATAAAATTAAAACGGACAGGAGAATTCTATTTTTAAGGAGATATTCTGCCTGCCTTCCCTACACCGGTACTAACCGGATCAGGTTTAACGGGTGTAATCTCAGCTCCGACAAGCGGCGCACCCCGAGGCTTATCCAACACTGGGCTGGATTGCATGGCTCAAAAGTAATGGAATTTTTAGTTTCACAAAAAAGGCCGGTAAAATTTTACCAGCCTCTCTCGTGTTAATAAATGATATGAAATTACTTGCAGGTTCCGGAATACGCTATGTCTACCCCTGCGCAATCTGCGTTACAGGAATTACTGTAGGTTACGCCGTCGCATCCGCATACGGGGTTGTAATCGGCAGTGCAGATACATGTTCCGGGGTTGCCCGTTGGGACACATTTTTCTTTTTTACAGGAAGAAGACAAAAGAATTGAAGACCCAAAGATGAGCAGTACAAGTGCTTTTTTTAAATGAATGATTTTCATATTTAACGCATTTTTATTGATAGATGCATTAAAACACGTTTGGGTTGCACGGTGATTTATTTTTTACACTCTCCTTTGTACTTAATATCCACTTGGGCACAAGCGGCGGCACAATCATTCCCGTAGGTAACGCCGTCGCAGCCGCAAACGGGATCATATAACAAAATACAAACGCAGTCGGGCTTGGGTTTGGCAATACAGTTTACTGCCGCATTGTTCTCATTGCCATTTTTTGAGCTGGTTTTACAGGCAAAAAGTGCCGAAACGAATATGATTGATATATACAATAATTTTGTTTTCATGTGAGTTTGTAATTTACTTGTTTATAACATATTCCATAATGTGATGAATCGCCGAGCGGCCCATGGATAATACGGCTTCAGTGCTGTTTCCGGCAATATGGGGTGTGCCAAAGAACCGCGGATGCTTCAACAGTTCTTCATCGGAGTATGGCTCCGGATCAAATACATCGCTGATGTATGCGCCTATTTTATTTTGATGCAAGGCCGTTTTCAGTGCTTCATGATCTACCACTTCGCCCCGGCAGGTATTGATTAGGACAGCCTCACTTTTCATGGCCGTAAAGGCTTCGTGGGAGATGAATTTGTGCGTCTCTGCCGTAAGCGGTACATGCACCGATATCAAATCGGCATTAAAATAAATTTCAGTTTTTGAAGATTCTATTAAATTGTTTGAAAGGTAAAATTCATCCTGATTGATGATATCATTTACCATAATTTTGCATTGAAAAACGTGTAACATACGTATGAGTTCTTTACCCACATTTCCCACACCGATGATGCCGATAGTTTTTCCGCTGAGTTGCATGCCGCCGTTTTTAATCCACTCCCCGTTTTTAAGCGCTGTGCCCGTGTAAAATACGTTATGCGCTGCGCCAAGCATAAATCCAAGTGTAATTTCGGCTACGGATGTTTTATTTACACCCGGCGTAAATCCAATGCTGATACCCCGTTCGTGACAAGCCAGCAGGTCAATATTGTCTAAACCCACCCCGTATTTGGCTATGTGTTTTAATTGGGGGCATTGGGATAAAAAGGTAGCATCAATTTTTTCACGGCCAACCAACAGTACTTCGGCATCTAAGCAAAATTCAGTTAAGCCGGTATTTCGGTCCCAGAAAAGTACATCCGGAAACCGTGCGCTCAGTTCCGCTTTCAGCACCGGGTTTTTAATGAATGATTCTGCCGTTACTTTTATGGTCATCGTTGCATTTTTATTAAACACTTGGTTTCAAAAAAGGGCTCTGCCAGCATTTCGTGGAGTTTGTAAACCGTGGTATGCATGGGCACCGAAGCCAGTTCTTCCTCAAATTCTCCGCCTTTCCAGTACCAGTAGGCCGCATGTTTATCGGGCTTCAGTAAATGCTCTGTAAATCCGTAAAATTCCGGAATCGACTTTACGGCGCGGCCTGTTATATAGTCAAATTGTTCGTTGATTTCTTCAGAACGGCACCAGCTTGTTTTTACGTTTTTGAGTAGTAAACGGGCAGCCACATCTTCGGCTACCTTTAGTTTTTTGCGTATGGAATCGTTTAAAAGAAATTCAGTGTCCGGAAACCAGATGGAAAGCGGAATACCCGGGAATCCGCCTCCGGTGCCCACATCAATTACCCTTGCGCCCTCGGGGAATTTAAAGTACAAGGCCAAAGCCAGCGAATGTAAAACATGCCTTTCCCAAAAATGCTCAAAATCATTTCGGGAAATCAGGTTAATCTGGGCATTCCATTCGGCATATAATTTTTCCAGTTTTCCCAGCCGGTCCATTTGGTGTCCTTCGGCCTTGGGGAAATATTTTTCAATCAGTGAAATGCTCATATATAGGTGTATTGTGCGGCAAATGTACGAAAGCCGGATTAGCGTAAAATTTTTGAAATGCGGATACTTTCGCTATCCGGTATGCGGTGTAGTTTTACGGCCTGTTCGAAAGGAGTGAATACCATTTCTTCGCCTTTTATGCCTACGGCCAGATCGGTTTTTCCTTGCAAGAGAGCCTCCACGGCGCTCACGCCCATTTTTCCGCCCAAAACGCGGTCAAACCAGGTGGGTGCCCCGCCCCGCTGAATGTGGCCGAGTACGGAAACTTTCACGTCAAAATTTGGGTATTTGGTTTTAATTTCTTCCGACAGATAAAAGGCATTTCCGGCTTTTTCGCCTTCAGAAACCACCACCAGAAAAGGTTCTTTCACACCCGCTTTGCCCCGTTTTTCGAGTACGGCATACAATTCTGCCCAGTCGTTGGGATCTTCCGGAATCAGGATTCCTCCGGCCCCGGTTGCCATGCCGGCATTCAGGGCAATAAAGCCCGCATCCCGGCCCATTACTTCCACAAAGAACATACGGTCGTGCGATTCGGCGGTATCCATAATTCGGTCAATGCATTCTACGGCCGTGTTAACGGCGGTGTCGTATCCGAGTGTGTATTCGGTGCCGTATAAGTCATTGTCAATGGTTCCGGGTATGCCTATGGCGGGAATATTAAACTCATCGCGAAGGGCTTTGAGTCCGCGGTAGGTTCCGTCGCCCCCAATGGCAACCAGTCCTTCAATGCCCGATTCGCTAAGGAAACGGTATGCTTTTTCGCGTCCTTCTTTGGTGCGGAATGCTTCGCTGCGGGCTGATTTTAGAATGGTTCCGCCCCGGCGCACGATGCCTTCGGTAAGACCTTCGTTCAGCAGGCAGGTTTCGCCCGAAATTATTCCGTTATATCCGTGATAGATGCCCAGGGCTTCGATTCCGTTTGCCACGCAGGCCTTATACACTGCCCGGATGGCAGCATTCATGCCCGGAGAATCGCCCCCGGAGCTGAAAACGCCTATTTTTTTCATGTTAACGAAGATATGAAAAGTCCAATATACTTTCTGATACAGCTAATTTAGCCTTCCGAATTATATCTTTTGGTCGCGGTTACTAATTCCTAAATTTGTAAAATCCATCGAACTCAATTATCATCTCGTATACATTTGCTGTTGAAGTTCCATTCCTATCTAAAATGATTTTCTACTCTTTCATAATTTAGTATTCCAGGAGATACAATTTAAGACCCCTCCGTTTTTGGCCAGATCTGTCGAGTTTACCATGTTTATTGATTGTTGAGGAAAGAGTTCTGTGAAGAGTTTGAATACCGCTTCGTCTTCTCTAATGTTGTACGCAGGCAAAATTATTCCCTTTTTCATTTCCAAGTAGTTAATGTACTCTCCAGTGGCTTCATCCATGGTTTTGTTATTTCTTACATTTCTGGGAATTATAACATAATCAAGCTTTGTTTTTTTGATAGCTGATTCAAAACCTTTTTGAAACAGATAATTTTCATCTCTGAAATCATTAATGATCAATGTGTTTTCATTCATAAATCGGAGCATTCCATCCGCATGTCCGGTAAAATCGTTTGGAAGTTCAGGAATAACGTAAATTGTATTTAAATTGAGGATTTGATACAGTTCGTTAAGGATTTTATTTTTAGAAAGTGAGGGGTTTTCTGAGAAAACACGTTCGGTGAGAATTGCCTTATGGGTGGAATGGATAAGATTACCCCCATCAAGCACAATTTCAGATTTTTGAGGATATACTTGAATGGCTTTACAGATAGAATCAACGTCCGATATCGTTTGTTTCCACTTTTTATGGTAGGTAAGATAGGAAGGACGATAACGGAACTGGATAAAACCCTCATCTTTAATTTGTATAGGCATATAATCTACCGCCCACACATCTTTTGTATTGGGCAGCAACGCATAATTTATATTCATGCTGAACAGCAACTTCTGGAATGTCCCAAAGAAATTTGGATATAGCAGGGGTAAAGTATCTGCCAAGTATAAGAAATTGGTTTCCTTGTCACTAATCATGCATGGATATTTTGTAACCCATTATTTTTTCTATTTTATCATAGTCTAATTTTTTCTCCATTACAAGCTGCTTCACTACTTTCGTTTTATCTTTGAATTTATGGGCTAAGTTCACTTGAGCCAGAAATCTATATTTTTTGCTGATAAAATCATGCTCATCCGTTTCTTTTTTTGTAAGGCCGATACGGGTAGAAGAGTATACCTCTGAATTTTCATCTTTTTTAACGTAGTCTTTGCTCAAAGCCTTAATTGCCATCCCATATAGTCCGTGTTCGCTCATTCCGTCAAACGCTTCAATGTTTCCAATTGCAGAGAAAATTGCTTTTAAAACATTGGATGGGCCACTGATATATTCTTCATTGCCTGTGATTTTTTTTATGCCCCTTATTAAGATACCTCCGTAGATGTTCAGCTCCTCATTGCCAAATGTGATATCTAATCCCATTCCGTTAAAATACCATTTGCCGAATGAAAGTTGCTCCTTATCGCCATGTGTATAGAGGTCAATATGGTCTGGTTTTTTTAAGTAGAATTCTATCTCAATTAGCTGATAAATATGCTTTCCCACTACCAAGGCTAGTTCCTGCATTAAAATTTTTGCGGCGTTGAGAAATAGTTCATCTATGTTTTGTGAAGTATGGGTTTTTCTCAATTCCTCAAAAAATGCAGTCAATACTTCCTTAGATTTTAGGTCGATTACCTTGTCAGGTGTTAATTCCATTTTAATTGTTATTTAAATTGAGCACAAAGGTATTAAAAAATTTGTTTTCCCTTTTTAATTAATCATCTAATTCGTTTGTTTTTAGCTATATAATTATTATAATTTATATAACATAATTTATTGTTTTTATATCTATTAAAATTACACTCAAATTCCGTTTGGGCATTACACTTTGTTTAGGTACTATTTTATATCTTCGCCGAAAATTAATACACATGATCCTTTCCGGACTTGAAATAGAAAAGCGGCTGAACAAAGACATCTTTATTGAACCGTATGTGCCTTCGCAGTTGAATCCGAACAGTTACAACCTGCGCCTGCACGATGAACTGGTGGTGTACGCCGAGATGCCGCTGGACATGAAAAAGCTGCCTGCCACCGAAAAGTTGATTATCCCCGAAGAAGGCTTTTTGCTGGAACCTGGAAAACTGTACCTGGGCAGAACCCTGGAATATACCCGCTCCGAAGGCGTGGTCCCCATGCTGGAAGGCCGTTCGTCCATAGGCCGTTTGGGTTTGTATATTCACGTAACGGCCGGTTTTGGCGATGTGGGTTTTGCCGGCTACTGGACCCTGGAAATGCATTGCATTCATCCCATCCGTATTTATCCGGGTGTGCAGATTTGCCAAATTTTTTACCATGCCATTGAAGGCGAATATGTAAATTACAAAAGCGGGAAATACCAGCATAATGAGGGTATTCAGCCCAGTTTGTTGTATAAAGATTTCGTAAAATAAATTTGAAAATTTAATATCGTTTAAGATGAGCTATCGTATTGAGAAAGACACCATGGGCGAGGTTCAAGTACCTGCCGATAAGTACTGGGGTGCGCAGACCGAGCGCAGCCGCAATAATTTTAAAATTGGTCCGGAGGCTTCCATGCCACTGGAAATTATTTACGCCTTTGCATACCTGAAAAAGGCGGCAGCTCACGCCAACCACGACCTGGGTGTGCTGGATGTCCAAAAAAGAGATTTGATTTCGGCCGTATGTGACGAAATTCTGGACGGTAAATTGAATGATCAATTTCCGCTGGTGATTTGGCAAACGGGCTCAGGTACGCAGAGCAACATGAATGCCAACGAAGTAATTGCCTACCGCGCGCATGTGCTTTCGGGCGGTGCACTTACGGATGAGAAAAAAGTGCTGAATCCGAATGATGATGTAAATAAATCACAATCCTCAAACGATACGTACCCAACCGCCATGCACATTGCGGCTTACAAAATGGTATCGGAAATTACCATTCCCGGTATTGAAAAACTGCGCGACAGTTTACAAGCAAAGGCCGAGCAGTTTAGCGCCATCGTAAAAACGGGCCGTACCCATTTTATGGATGCCACGCCGCTTACGCTGGGACAGGAGTTTGGCGGTTATGTAGCCCAGTTAAACAGCAGCCTGCGGGCCATTAAAAATGCCCTGGTTCCGGTAAGTGAACTGGCTTTGGGTGGAACAGCCGTAGGAACCGGTCTCAATACCCCTGCGGGTTATGATGTGCTGGTGGCCAAAAAAATTGCTGAATTTACCGGCTATCCGTTTGTTACGGCACCCAATAAATTTGAAGCCCTTGCGGCCCACGATGCCATGGTAGAGTTGAGCGGAGCATTGAAACGTACGGCTGTTTCATTAATGAAGATAGCCAACGATGTGCGTATGCTCAGTTCGGGTCCGCGCTGCGGGATAGGCGAAATTATTATTCCGGACAATGAGCCGGGTTCGTCTATCATGCCGGGCAAGGTAAATCCTACCCAGCCGGAGGCACTTACCATGGTTTGTGCCCAGGTAATGGGCAACGATATGACGGTATCGGTAGCCGGTTCTAACGGTCATTTTGAACTGAACGTATTTAAACCCGTGATTGCGGCCAATGTATTACAGAGTGCCCGTTTACTGGGTGATGCCTGCGTTTCGTTTACGGAAAAATGTTCGGCCGGAATAGAGCCCAATTTACCGGTGATTAAAAAACACCTGGAAAATTCGCTGATGCTGGTAACGGCGTTGAATCCGCATATCGGGTATTATAAATCGGCCGAGATTGCCAAAAAAGCACACAAAGAAGGCAAAACGCTGAAGGAAGCGGCTATTGAAACGGGTTACCTCACATCGGAAGAGTTTGATGCATGGGTGAAGCCTGAAGATATGGTGGGAAGTTTGAAATAATTATAAAGAAAAAAGACCTTCAAGGTTTCTAAAACCTTGAAGGTCTTTTTTCTTTTTTTCTTTGAATTTGTTGAAACCTAAAGGTTTCCATAATATTGAAGTTCTGAAGTCTTTAGGTTTTTTTATGGATATCTTATTTGGAAATAGTGGTGCACAAAAGAAGAACGGTATAGAAAAAATTACTGAATCGGCTTTGTTTGCCATTTTTTTTGTGCTTGGTTCGGTAATTTTTACTTTCCCCGTTATTTTGAATTATCTGGGAGCGGGGGTTGACTATGCTTATATATGGGCATTTAATGATTTGTTTGCTAATAATTATAACCAGCTGAATCAGTTGGTGTTTACATACGGTCCTTTGGGATTTTTGAAGTTTCCACTACCAATAGCGTATAACTGGGAGTTGGGGTTTTTATTTTTATTCCTGCTGAGGCTTTTGCAGGCAGTATACTTTTTAATGGCCTGGAAAAAAGTGCGCGGAAAATTGGGAATTGTAGCATACCTCTCTCTTTTGGTTTTGTTAAAAATTACGCAGTTTGACCTGGTTTTTGCCTCAATTATGTTCTGTACCTGTTGGATTGCAGAGTATGATAAAAAATGGTGGACTTGGTTGCCGGCTATTCTATTGGCCTCTCTGGCACTTTATATTAAGTTTTCTATCGGTATTTTGGCCTTTTCCATTTTTGGAGGTTTTCAACTTTCGCAAGTGTTTGTACGTGCCTCCGCCATTTTTAATGCCTTGTTTTTATTTTTTTTATCCGCTTTCGTTGCCTGGATTACGGGTTTTGCCCTTACCGGTGATTTCGCGTATATGTTTACGTATGTCAATAATGCTTTGCATATTAGCTCCGCCTATTCTGCGGCACTTTCCCTTCATCCTGAAACGAATAAGGTATATCTGGTATTTGCTATTGCCGTTTTATTTGTTGCATATGTTATAATTGAGTGGAAAGCCTGGAAACCTCAGGTTATTTTGCCGATCGGTTTGGGCTTATTTATTGTTTGGAAACACAGTATTGTAAGAGAGGAAGCTTGGCATATGTTTTTACTTGTTCAGTATCTCATGCTGATTTGTTTGTTTTTTATAATCAGAAGCGGAAGGAATTCTCTTTTTTTTATTGCGGTTTCAGTGCTTAGCATGTTTGCCCTTTGGCGCTATACATCCGATTTAGGAGGAATGAAAAACTTTATAATTGAGCCCAAGGGGCATTTGTATTTTTACAAACAGGTTGAATTGTTATTCAATAAGCCCAATACAGTGAATGAAGATGGTGTATTGGATGCATATAAACTACCTGATGAAATGATTAAACTTTTGGGTAAAAATACGGTGGACGTTTACCCCTGGAATCTGTTATATGTGGCCGCCAATGATTTAAATCTGCAACCTAGACCAAGTTTGCAGAGTATTGATTTTAACCCTTGGTTGGATCTAAAATCGGCTGAATTTTATTCTGGTAATGCAGCACCTGAGTTTATATTGTGGCACCGTAATGCTGACCGGTTCGGAAATGAACTGGGTGCTTTTGAAGGCCGTTACCAATTAAGTTCGGAGCCGCTTACCATTGATGCTATTTTGAGTGCTTATTCTATTGAAAAGCAAACATCGGAATGGCTACTCTTAAAGCACAATAAAACAAAACAGATAGAATACGAATCGGATGATTTGATAAAGCTGAAATTAAATGAAAATATTGCTGTGCCTGATTTTTCCGGTTTGTTGAAGGCAAAAGTTTGGTTTTCTTTAAGCAGCTTAGGTAAAATACAATCTGCCTGTTACAAAGAACCCACATTTTTTATCCGCTACACCTTTTCAGACCAAAGGCAAGCCGATTATGCAATTCTCCGTTATAATGCTGTTTCGGGTATATGGATAAAACCTTTTTTGTCTTCGTTCTATTTTCCAAACCCAAAAATGTGGCAACCCGATTCCATCGGTTTTTATGTTTTGGAGCCTGAATTGGCCGATGCTGAGTTTACACTGCAGTGGCAATTTGCTGAATTACCGTCGTTTGTAAATGATTTAAAAAAACGGGATTCTGTTGTTTTTTATCATAAAAATTATGCGGATACGCCTGTTTCTGTTCCACCTTTTGGTTATACTGACGTATTTGAAATGCCTGTTGATTCTTTGCCCTTGGGTAAAGTTGAATTATCAGTATCGGCTCAGTGTAAACAGGAGTCCAAGGCTAAATCGCGCCTTGTATTGTCTATTGATGACGCCAGTGGAAATTTACTCTGGACGGGCTCTTATATGGACGGGTATTTACCGATACGTGAACGCTGGGGCTTTGTTTATTTGACCCGGGTTATTGATCTTAATGCCTATTCAGGAGCTAAATTAAAAATCTATTTTATGAACGAGGGGTCTACAGCCTTTGCCATAAAGCAGGTGGATATTGTTATGAGGGCTTATGCTGAGCCGATTTTGTAAAAAAGATACTTTTTATTGAAAGAAACCCTCAAGGTTTCTAAAACCTTGAGGGTTTCTTATTCTTGTTTTACCTCGTTTTTTGCTTTTAGTTCTCTGAATTACCGCTGCCAACCTTCAATAATATAATTGCGCTCTTCAATTTTAAAAGCCGTTTTTTTTGATAAAGGATGAAACCAAAGTTCCATTCTACATGCGTATTTGTCGCCCCAACTTCCCTCGTAAATCGTAAATGTACCTTCTTTAATATGCGAGTTCATTTTTTCAGAGAATACTTTAGATTTATCCATAATATCATTTTTTGAAAGTTCGTCATTTGAGTTTATTTCAAAGGCTTTGATGTAAAAGTATCCATCTTCTTGGGGTATATAATCTGTGTAGTAAGTATAAATACCCGGTTGGTCAATGCAGCTTACTATCAGGTGATTTGCGTTAAACAGTTCTTGCGGTGGTTTTGAGGTAAGCGGTTCTGATATGAAAATGCCTTCGGGGATTTTTTTATGGACTCCATAAAAATCGGGGGGTGAAAATGTGAAAATGAAAACTAGGATAACAAAAAGAATAGACAGGAATCCAATTTGTGGGAATAAATAATACCATTTACGTTTTCTTAGCTGAATTACACTTGAAATGATGGTGAATGGAATGTTTAAAACGTAGATAAAAAGAGATACATCAATTATGTTATCCCGCTTTAGTAATAAGCCTGAAATGAACAGAAGTACAACAAAAAAATTCAATGCGATAGGAACTAGCCAATGCCCAAGTATGTTTTTCATTTGGTTTGAAAGTTACGATATAAATTTATAAAGATCCTGAAGGTTTCTAAAACCTTGGGGCTTTGGGTATACTTTTTATATCAGCCAAAATTGGAAGCCCGCCGCAGCATCCAGCGTGCCGTATTGCAGCGGCAGCCCGGAGCCCCGCCTTTTGCGGGGTGAGGACTATAGCGGAAAGACGGAACCCCGCCCGGTTTTTTAAACGGCCGTTTTTTCACGCCCAACTTTTGCATTGAAAGACCCTCAAGGTTTTCAAAATAATTTTGCATGAAAGACCTTCAAGGTTTTTAAAACCTTGAAGGTCTTGTTTTCCTTGGTTTGAAAATTAGTTACTTTGTGCCCATGATTTCTATTCTGACCATTGTTGGAGCAAGGCCCCAGTTTATTAAGGCGGCTGCCGTGAGCCGAGCCATTCGTACCCGTTATGAGGGTAAGGTTCGCGAATACATTCTGCACACGGGGCAGCATTACGACGAAAATATGTCGCAGGTGTTTTTTAAGCAGATGCAGATTCCGCAACCTGATTTCAGGCTCAGTGTGGGCTCGGGATCACATGGGTTGCAAACGGGCGAGATGATGAAACAGATTGAGGATATTCTGCTGGCCCAACAATTTGATGCCATGCTGGTTTACGGTGATACCAATTCAACCCTGGCGGGTGCGCTGGCAGCGGCCAAACTGCATATTCCGGTGATTCATGTGGAGGCCGGATTGCGATCGTTCAATAAATCGATGCCTGAAGAAATTAACCGGATTTGCAGTGACCATGTATCTACTTTTCTGTTTCCGCCTACGGAAACGGCGGTGGAAAATTTGAGCCGCGAGGGTTTTGTTTTTGATGCCTGCAAACCGGTGTCGCCCGATAATCCGGTAGTGAAAAACGTGGGCGACATTATGTACGACAACTCCCTGTTTTTTGCTGAGGTGGCCGAAGCCGAAAGCAGCATAACCGCTAAGTTGGGCGTGGAACATAAGCCTTTTGTGCTGTGTACCATTCATCGTGATTTTAATACCGACAATGCCGGGCGGCTGGAAAGCATTTTTGCTGCCCTGAACCGCATCAGCACTGAAAGCAATATACCCATTGTTTTGCCCTGCCACCCGCGCACGGCCAAGAAACTGGACAGCCTAAAAAATAAACCCGCAGCGGGGATTCAGCTGATTGAACCGGTTTCGTTTTTTGACATGATTAAACTGGAAAAAAATGCCTCGCTCATTATTACCGACAGCGGAGGCGTGCAGAAGGAAGCCTATTTTTTTAGGAAACCCTGTATTGTGATGAGGCCGGAAACAGAATGGGTAGAAATTATGGATACCGGAAACGGGGTGTTGGCCGATGCCAATGAAGACCTTATCGTGGAAGGATTTAATCGCTTCATAAACCGCAAGGAAAGTGAGTACCCCGAGTTATACGGTGACGGAAAAGCGGCCGAAAAACTCATTCAGATTGTGCTGGATGGGCTGGCCTAGTTTGGTTTTGATATACCAGGTAAGTATTTCGGCTAAATAATGTACTTTCGGACAGGATATGGAATCAGCCGTAAAACGCCTTTATTATTCTTTTTTTGGGCAGGAAATGCCAGCCTCGCTGCGCAATTTTGCCGAAGCAGATGTGGAGCAAAAAGCATCGGAGCTGTTTGATCGGTTGCAGCGCAGAGAGGAATACGGCAGCAAAGTATTGGATTCGAAAGGCCGGTTTAAGGCCGAAGACTCGGAGGCATTCCGTAACGGAAAAATTAGCTTACCGGAATTGGATTTATTTATGGAAAGTTTGTTTCCGGGAGCCTATGCCGCCACGTTTTCGTATCAGTGTTTACCTACCTTCGATATTGACAATGCCTATGCATTCCGCGGAAAAGGGGTGATGAAAAATGTGGCCGGAATGGCCAAAAATTTGGTTTCGGATGGGCCGCGGGCAAAAAGCCGATTTCAAACCTGGCTCAATGCATCAAAGGACCCGTATGATACTTATGCCTATATTTTAGAAATCTGTAAGTCGTTTGGCTTGCGGCCTGTTTTTTTTATTCAGATGGGCAGTTATAACAATGGGTATGATACCAATATTCAGTTCAGGAAAAAGGAGGGCCGCGCATTGCTGGACTTGCTTTCGGCGCATGCTGATATTGGCCTGCATCCTTCGTATGCCTCTAATTTTGATAAACAAATTTTATACCGTGAATACACTGAATTAAACGATATACTGGGAAGGAAAGTGATAAAAAGCCGGCAGCATTTTTTGATGCTGAAATTTCCAGATACCTATCGTAATCTGCTTGAACTTGGTATTCAGGAAGATTATAGCATGGGTTGGGCTTCGCAAACCGGTTACCGTGCCGGTACCTGCCGGCCCTTTTTATGGTATGATTTGGAACAGAATAGCTTTCCGGGACTTACGGTTTATCCGTTTACAAATATGGATGGTACCCTGCATGAATACCTGAAATTAAATCCCGATCGGGCCTTAGAGCAGATATCGGTGTTTATTGAGCAAACCCGTGCCGCACAAGGCGTTTACACTCCTTTATGGCATAACCATACGGTAAATAACCGTTGGGAATGGAACAAGTGGCAGCCTGTTTTTGAGCAAATGCTTGCCTTGTCCTGCCCTTAAGTCGGAACTTTTTAGCATTTTTGCGAATGTCCCGTTTATTTCTACGCATACACCGGTTTTTTGAAGGCAAGAAGGCCCTACTTTTTGCGTTCGTTTTTTTGTTTATCGGTACCGGAGTTTGGATGGCTTTTAACCTGGATTATGAGGAAGATATAACGAAGGTAATGCCCACCGACGAAAAAGCCCGGGAATTTAACCGGGTGATGGAGCAGATTCGTTTTACCGATAAAATTGTGTTGGCCCTTTCGGACAAAAATACCGGTAATGCATCTACCGATAAACTGATTGCTGCCGCGGAGGACCTGAATACCGGTCTTGAAAAATTAAAGCCTGAACTCATCAGTGAAATTACCTTTAAGCCCGCCGATGATAAAATTACCGAGGCATTTGACCTGTTTTACGAAAATTTGCCCCTGTATTTAGATTCGGCCGATTATGCGGACTTGGACTCGGCACTTACCCAAGAAAACATTGCCCAAACCATGGGTTCCGGATATAGGGCTTTATTGTCTCCCGCCGGTTCGTTTTTGAAAAAGACTTTTTTGCGTGATCCGCTTTCCATAACCCCTCGGGCCCTTCGCCGTTTGCAGAGTTTAAAGGTTGACAGCCGCTACCGGATTGAGAAAGACTGTATTTTTTCGGCCGATGGAACGCAGCTGCTTATGTATATACAGCCGGCCAACACTTCGAAAAAAACCGGTCCGAACGGCAAGTTGGCCCAAGAACTGGCCCGTTTAAAAGAAGAAATGGAGTTGAAACACGCCGTGCAGTTTTATTATTTTGGTGCGCCCCTGGTCGCAGCCGGTAATGCCAGCCGCATTAAGTTGGATATCAACATTATTATGACGGCGGTGGGTATTTTCCTGTTTCTGTTTTTGTTATTTTTTTACCGGAATCCTTTTTACTATTTTATACTGGTGATTCCCGCGGCGGTGGGTGCAGCTGCCGGTTTTATGGCACTATATATTTTGAAGGGATCGGCTTCGGCCATTGCCATGGGTGTGGGCGGTATGGTTCTGGGTATAACCATTGATTATTCCTTGCATGTGTTTACGCATTTCCGTTCGGTAAAAAATACGAAAACCCTGCTCGAAGATGTTTCGGGCGGTATGCTGCTGAGTAGTTTTACCACCGTATGCGCTTTTTATTGTTTGTTATTCACCAATTCGGAAGCCTTACGTGATTTGGGTATTTTTGCCGGAACGGGCGTGTTCACGGCAGCCATCGCCTCATTGGTGGTTCTTCCGCATTTGCTTAAAGCGCCCAAAACCGAACAGGCCGAAACCAAAGTGAACCTGATTGAACGAATAACGGGTTTTGCCTATCATAAAAATCCATTTGTTATATCGGCCGGGGTTCTTTTTACGGTTGTTTGCCTGGTGTTTTTTAACTCACCCAATTTTGAAGGTGATCCCGAAAAGTTCAGCTATATGCCACCCGAATTGGCTGAATCGGAAAAGGAATTGAATAAGGGCAGTGATGTTTCGCAGAAAGCCGTTTTTTTTATCACCACCGGTAAAACTGCCGAAGAAGCCCTGAATAAAGCTGAGCGGAATGAACCCGTTTTGAATGAATTGAAAAAGAAGGGTATTGTTTCCGGGATTTCGGGCCCTGGTGAACTTTTATTTTCGAAAGAAAAACAGCAAGAAAAAATAAACAGGTGGAATGCCTTCTGGACGAATGAAAAGAAAGCCAATACGCAAAAGTGGATTGAACAGTCGGCCGCGGAACTGGGTTTTAAAAACCGCGTGTTTGCTGAGTTTTTCAGCACCCTAAATAAAACCTATACGCCCAAACCGGTTACTGATTTTGAAAGTCTGCAAAGCGGTTTTTTAAGCGAATACATCACCGAAAATGAAACGGGCGTTACCCTGGTTTCGGTATTAAAGGTGAAAGAGGAGAACAAACCCCTGGTTTATGAAGCGATCGGTGAACAGGATGGCGTTTTTATGTTTGACCGCAAAAAATTGGCCTCGGACCTGATAGAAATTATAAAAGTGGATTTGGACGTGTTAGTAGGTATTTCGTCTATCGTGGTTTTTATTATTTTGCTTATTTCCTACGGTAGGGTTGAAATGGCGGGTTTAACCTATATTCCGCTTATTTTAAGTTGGGTTTGGACCTTGGGATTTATGGGAATCCTGGGTTTGAAATTCAATATCGTGAATATCATCATCTGCACTTTTGTGTTTGGTTTGGGTAATGATTACTGCATATTTATCATGAACGGTTTATTGCAGGATTACCGCAATGGAACCCATAACCTGAAGAGTTATAAAACCTCCGTATTTTTATCGGCATTTACCACCATGCTGGGTGTGGGCGCCATGGGTTTAAGCGGACATCCTGCCTTAAAGTCCATCGCCGTGATGGGTGTGGCGGGTATCGGCACGGTATTATTTTTATCGTATGCCATTTTGCCCTGGCTGTTCCATTTGTTGGTTACTTCAAAAACACAACGGGGTTTTCAGCCCTTAACGCTGTTTAATATGTTAGCCACCTTGTGGGCTTGGATAATGGTGGTTTCGGGCTTTTTTCATTTGCTGCCGGTGGGTATTTTGGTGAGCATTTCGGTGTTTATTCCCAAAAAATACCGAACCTGGTTTATCCGTTTCTGGTTGATGATTTGGGCCCGTATTTATATCGGTGTGGTGTTTTTTGGCCGTAAGAAAGTATATAACAAAAGCCATGAGAAATTTGACAAGCCCGGAATTTTGGTGGCCAACCATCAATCGTTTATCGATGTGGTATATTTATTTTCGCTTTCACCACGTATTGTGCTAACGGCCAATAGCCGTATATATAACAACGTCATATTTGGTCCGGTGAGCCGTATGGCCGGCTTTTTGGATGTATCGCAGGGAATAGAAAACATGACGGCTAAAATTCAGCAATTGCTGGATGAGGGCAATATTGTGGCGGTGTTTCCCGAAGGCACACGAAGCACCGATTACCGGATTCACCGTTTTCATAAAGGAGCCTTTAAGGTTGCCGAAGAAACCGGGGCCGATATAATTCCGACCGCTATTTTTGGCACGGCCGATTTTTTGCATAAAGGCGAATTCTGGGGACGCCGGGCTGATTTGCATGTGTCTTTTTTGCCCCGGATTACAGCCTCAGACACTAGCTTTGGAGTCACGTATGCCGAGCGTACCAAAGGCATCTGCGCCTTGCTGCGCAAGGAATATGCCGACTTGATGGAAAACAAAGCGGGTACACGTTTCCACCGTGACCGATTGTTACAAAACTATATTTATTTAGATCCCGCTTTGGAATGGTATTGCCGCATCAAAATGAAGTTTGAATCCTATTATGCTATTTTTCATAAAAATTTGCCAGTGTCGGGACGTATTTATGATTTGGGTTGCGGATATGGATTTATGAGTTATATGCTTTCCTTTATGTCGGCCGGCCGTGAAATAGAAGCCTGTGATTTTGATGAAGAGAAGATTACCACGGCATCACACCGTTTTTCGAAGAAAAATTCCATACGCTTTGTTCAGGCCGATTTGGCTGATTTTAAGCCGGAGCCTTGTGCCGGAATCGTAATCAGCGATGTGCTGCACTATTTGTTGCCGGAACAGCGTGAAGCCCTTTTGACGCGCTGTGCGGATAGTTTGAGTCCGGGCGGGGTGTTGCTGGTGAAGGATGCCGATGCGGGCGATGCCAAGCACAGTAAAACAGAAAGTACAGAGCGTTGGAGTATCGGTATCATGAAATTTAACCGATCAAATAATACAATCAGCTTTTTTACGGAACAAGATATGCGCAGTTTTGCCGAAAGGACTAACTTGCGTATGGAAATTGTATCAAAAAGTGGAACCACTTCCAATACCATCTGGAAGTTCAGCAAATAAGAAAATATGAAAATGAGAAAGAATATTGTTTTAGCCGCTTTTATGCTGTTTTTCCTGCTGAGCGGGAATATCCAGGCACAAAAAAAGTACGAGTGGAAGGAAGAAACCGCGGCGGGTTATACCTACCGTTATGTAAGTAACGACCCCTTGGGTACCCGTTATTATACGCTGGAAAACGGTTTAACGGTAATTACTACCGTAAATAAAAAGGAGCCCAGGCTTCAAACCATTATTGCCACCAAGGCCGGCAGTAAAACCGATCCGAAAAACCATACCGGTTTGGCCCATTATTTAGAGCATATGCTCTTTAAAGGTACCGATAAATACGGAACTGCCGACTGGGGCAAGGAAAAACCATTGTTGGAAGAAATTGACCGTTTGTATGAAGTATATAACAGTTTAACAGATAAAGAAGAGCGTACACGGGTTTACCGTCAGATTGATTCGGTATCGGGTTTGGCGGCTAAGTATTCCATTGCCAATGAATATGATAACCTGATGGCTTCAATCGGAGCGAAAGGCACAAATGCCTTTACCTGGTTTGAAGAAACGGCCTATATCAATGATGTGCCTTCGAACCGCATGGCTCAGTGGTTAAAAGTGGAGGCCGAACGTTTCCGCAATCCGGTATTCCGGATTTTTCATACCGAATTGGAAGCTGTTTACGAGGAGAAAAACATTTCCCTTTCGAGCGATGATGAAAAGGTAATTGATTCCCTCTTGGGTGCCATGTTCCGCAAACACAATTACGGTTTACAAACCACCATCGGCACGGTGGAGCACCTGAAAAATCCTTCCCTGAAGGAAATTAGAAAATATTACGAAACGTATTATGTGCCCAATAATATGTGTATGATTTTGGCCGGTGATTTTAATCCGGACGAAATGATCAAACAGGTTGATGCCTCTTTCGGATACATGAAACGGAAGGATGTTCCCGCGTATACGTACGAACCCGAGGCTGATTTGAAAAAGCCTGTTGAAATTTCAGTGACTGGTAAAGAGGCTGAGTACCTTACTTTCGGATTCCGCTTCCCGGGAGCATCCGATGCGCAGACGGAGGTTTTGGAAATTTTAGCCGAAATTCTTTCCAACGGTAAAGCCGGTTTGCTTGACGGGCTGGTTACCCGGCGCGAATTATTATCGGCCGATGCCGGGGCTTTTATCCTGAAAGATTATTCGATGTTATATTTTTCCGGTGTTCCAAAAGGCGGTCAAACGCTTGAGCAGGTTAAGGAATTGATGCTTGCCGAAGTGGAAAAACTTAAAAATGGGGACTTTGACGAAGCGCTGGTCACGGCCATCGTAAACAATAAAAAGCTTTCCGACATGAAACAGGCCGAGAGCAATGCCGGCCGTGCCTATGATTTATTGGATGATTTTATTACCAACCGTGACCGGGCTTCCATCCTGAAAGGAGAGGAAATGAAGGCGAAACTCAGCAAAAAAGAAATCATGGCCTATGCCCAAAAGTACCTTTCTAAATCGCCTGTTATTGTATATAAACGTCAGTCGGATGAGGATACTTTTGTACCGGTAGAAAAACCGCAGATTACCCCCGTTGAGGTAAACCGCGACAAACAATCGCCTTTTGTGAAAGAGGTTCTGTCTATGAAAGTAACTGAATTACCGGCCGAGTTTCCTGATTTTTCCAAGTCCATTTCGCGTGGTATGAATGGAAATAAGGAAATCTTGCATGTTCAAAACACAACCAATGATTTATTTTATCTGTATTTCCGCATTCCCATCGGATTTAAATATAACAACAAGTTACGCATTTTAGAACAATATTTTGGTTTTGCCGGTACCATCCGTCAAAGTGCGGAGGCGTATGATAAAGAATTATACAAATTAGCTGCGAGCGTATCGATGAGTGTGGGCGAAGAGGAAACGTATCTGAGTCTTTCGGGCCTGCATCAAAATTTTAGTGCGTCCTATTCTTTATTTATGTCCAAATTGCAGGGTTTGCAGGCTGATGAAACCATCCTGGCTTCGGTGAAGGAAATCATCCGTAAGGAGCGCGAAGATGCCAAAACCAACCCGGATATGGTTAGGCGGATGCTGGCCAGCCAAGGGTATTATGATGGAAAAAATCCATCCAATGATGTGTTGGGTTATGAAGATTTGGCACAACTGAGTGTGAAAGAACTGAAAGCCTTAATGGATTTTATGCTCAGTCTGGATTACCGCAGTCTCTATTACGGTCCTGTCGGAATGGATGAATTTTCTTCGTTGACAGGCTCGGGCAGTTCTATGTTGACTTCCCCGCCACCACCTGCGCCGGGCATTAAGTTTGAAGAGTATGCATTAAAAAATGTAAGTGAAAATGAAATGTACCTCTTGAATTTTCCGGGTGCCAAATCGGATGTTTTCTGGTTGTTCAACGGAGCGGCTTACAGCAAAGAATTAGTGCCGGTAGTTAGTTTGTATAACGAATATTTTGGGGGCGGAATGTCATCCGTCGTGTTTCAGGATATCCGCGAAAGCAAGGCATTGGCTTACAGTACCTATAGTACGTATTCTTTGCCGGCAAACAGTACGAAACCGTTCCGATTTACGGCCTATATCGGATGCCAGACCGATAAAATTAATGATGCCGTGCAGGCTATGAATGCGTTACTGAACAAGATGCCAAAATCGGATTCAAAATTTGTGGTGGCAAAGGAATCCTTAAAAAATAGCATACGTACCAGCCGGATCAGCGGTTCAGGTATTTTATTTGAATTTTTGAGAGCCGAAAAACTCGGGCTTACCATGCCGGTAAACAAATATGTATACGATAAACTGGATCAGGTGACCTGGGCTGATGTGGAGAAATTCCAAAAAGAATACGTGGCCAAACATCCGCGAGTAATCATCATTATGGGTGATTTTTCTAAATTAGAAAATAAGGAATTTGCTAAGCAGGGTGGAAAATTGATTAGTTTGTCCTTAGATCAGATTTTTGGGTATTAATCAAGGGCGGGTATTTAAATCTGTGTTAAATTGATTGTTGGTGTAAAAGTTGGCCTTGTAAATCTGAAGGAATTTCAAGTACTTTGTATGCACGCATACCAATTTTACATGAAACGTTTATTTGCCTCATTCATTTGTCTTCTGTTTGTATTTCCGGTATTTGCATCGGGGGAGCCTGTTTCTTTCGAAAAAGTATTCTCACTTTCTAAAGAAGATGTAGAGGCGCATTGGCAAAAAAGTAAGATTCCCACACTGCTGGCCCGCATCAGTAATGGCATTGATGTAATGGAAATGGTGTATACCTCGCAATTGCCGGACGGCACTCCGGTATTGGCCTCCGGGCTTTTATTTATTCCGCGTGGCTATACAAAGCGTAAACCGGCCATGATGGTATACCATCACGGTACCGATTTACAGCGAGAGCGTAAAATAAACCTCAAGGGAGAACAGACCATCTGTATGGTATTTGCCGCCGATGGGTATTTGGTGCTCATGCCTGATTATTTCGGACTGGGAAAAGGCCCCGGGATGCATCCCTACCAGCATGCTGAAACGGAAGCCCAGAGCAGTATAGATATGATTCGTGCGGTACGGAAATCAAAAGATAAAATAAATCTGGAAACGGATGAACGTATTTTCATCACCGGGTATTCGCAGGGTGGCCATGCAGCCATGTCGACCCATAAATTTATTTCGGAACGGCATAAAGATGAAATCAAGGTTTGGGCATCTTCGCCCATGTCGGGTGCTTATGATATGACCGGTGTGCAGAGTGAGGTGATGTACAAAGCCTATTCGCATCCCGGTTATCTACCTTATCTGGTTTTTGGTTACAATCCCATTTATCATTTTTTCGAAAATCCTTCGGATATTTTTGCCGCGCCCTATGATCAAACACTTCCGCCTTTATTTGATGGTAAGCACAGTATGGATGAAGTGAACAAAGCCATGCCTCCCGTGCCCAAGGATGTATTTAAACCCGAGGCTTTACAGGCCTTTGAAAACGATCCGAATTTTCCGTTCAGAAAGGCTTTAGAAGAGAATAATGTATTTAATTGGGCTCCCAATGAGCCGGTGATGCTTTGTTATTGTGAGGCCGATGAGCAGGTTTATTACAAAAATGCCATCGTGGCGCACAAAGCCATGAAAGAAAATGGAAGCAAAAATGTACGCCTGCGTAATTCGGGCAAAAAATTCAATCACGGTCAGTGTGCCGTGTATGCTTCGGTGTATACCAAATATTGGTTCGACAGTTTTAGGAAGGGCAGCAAAAAGGGCCGCAAAGGCGACCCTTTCAAACTCTTTATTTTAGAAGTAGCGAAGAAAAAACTGGTAAAAGCCGGTTAGTCTTCAAACTCAGCTTTCAGTAATTCGTAGGCTTCTAATTTACGCTTATTCCGCTCTTCACCGCCGGTTCCGTATAAAATGCCCAGGGCAATGAGAATGCCGATGGGACTGCAAAGTACGCCAAACACCAAAACCATCATGAGGCCCGGGTTTTTCGTATTGGGTTCTGCTTTTACTTCAATGGAATGTCCTTTTTCCCGCATAATTAAAACCACAGCCGCTTTATCGTCCGATTTGGTAATCATGAGTCGCTTACGGTTTAAGAAGGGTACGTTGAGATCGTATCCCGGGAAAAGATGAATAATTTGTGGAATGAGTTGTTCCATTCCCCCAATTGGTTGTGGTAGTTTAATATACATGCTATCTATTATTTTATTGGGCTAAATATACAATTATCCTACAAAGGCAATAATTGATATTTCCACATTGGCTGCTTTGGGCAGTCCGGCCACGGCCACGGTTTCACGGGCCGGGTAATCGCCCGAAAAATAGCGTGCATACACCTCATTCACTTGACCAAAATGAGCCATGTCACTCAGAAAAATACTGGTCTTTACCACATGCTCAAAACCAAGTCCGGCATCGGACAGCAGACTTTTTATGTTTTCCATAACCTGCGTGGTTTCTGCTTCAATGGAATCTTGAATGAGCTCACCAGACTCGGTCAGGGCAATCGTCCCTGAAAAATACACCATATTTCCGGCTTTTACGGCCCGGCTATATGGGCCTATCGGCGCTGCGCCGCTTGTTGATTGGATGATTTGCTTCATGATTAGTATTGAGTATTGAGTATTTGGTATTTAGACGAGGGGCATGTGTTTTTCTCTTGCGAACGGTTTAACAATCGAATTTAGTATCAAGTATCAGGTATCAAGTATCAAGACGAGGGGCTTATGTTTTTTTCGTGCGAACGGTTTAACAAAGGAACAGTTGAACATTCAAACATTCAAACATTCAAACAAACGAACATCTGAACAATGAAACAATCGCCCTTTATCCCATTTCTTCGTTCAGCTTTTCCCATTTTCCCATTTCGGCTTCTAAATCTGTTTTTACTTTGTTATACTCTTCAAAAAATTGGGGATCGTTCATGAACTGTTTATAGGTTTCCGGATTTTGGAGCTGCGTATCCAGTTCGGCCAATTTGCTTTCTAAACGTGTTATATTTTCTTCTGATTTTGAAATGGCATTTTTAATGCGTTTTACTTCTTTGTCGTCTACCCGTTTTTTTTCATTTTCAGCGGCTCCGGGCTTTGTGTTCCCTGCATTTTTGAGTTGGTTCGCAAATACTTCTTTTTGCTCGGCACGTTTTGTTTTTTCACTTTCAATGGCACGGAAATCGGCCGCTTCTTTTCTTTCCAGGAATTCATCTACCCCGCCGATGTGTTCTTTGATTCCGTCCGGTGTAAATTCAAATACCTTATTGGTGAGTCCGCGCAAAAAATCACGGTCGTGCGATACGATAATCAATGTGCCTTTAAAATCGTTCAGGGCCTGTTTCAACACGTCTTTCGAGCGTAAATCCAAGTGATTCGTAGGTTCGTCCATCAACAAAAAGTTGAGCGGTTCGGTAAGCAGCTTGGCCAGGGCTAAACGGCCTCGTTCACCACCCGAAAGTACTTTTACTTTTTTGTATACATCATCGCCGCTGAAAAGGAAAGCACCCAATAAGCTACGCACTTGTTTAAACAGGTCGCTGTGCGAAGTGGCATTTTCCATTTCTTCCAGCACAGTATTGTTTCCGTCGAGTTCTTTGGCCTGGTGCTGGGCAAAATAACCCATCAGCACGTTATGTCCGAATTCTATTTTTCCGTTGTAGTCAATGTCGCCGGCTATCATTTTGGCCAGGGTAGTTTTACCCATCCCGTTCCGGCCCACAAAGGCAATACGGTCGCCACGGTCAACGGTAAACGACAGATTCGGGATAACTTGTTTATCGCCGTAGCTTTTAGAAACATTGTTAGCCGAAATAACCACCTTTCCCGAGTGGGCAGCCTCCGGGAAACGGAAACGCATGGCCGCGGCATCTTCATCGTCTACCTCGATGCGTTCAATTTTATCAAGCTTTTTAATGAGCGACTGCGCCATGGAAGCCTTAGAGGCCTTGGCCCGGAAACGGTCAATATTCCGTTCCATCTGGGCAATTTGTTTTTCCTGGTTTTTGGCAGCCGAATTTAGCTGTGCCCTTCGTTCAGCGCGCAGTTCAAGGTATTTGGTGTAATTGGCTTTGTAATCCTGAATGGTACCGTTGGTGATTTCAATTGTGCGGTTGGTTACCTTATCCAAAAAAGCTTTGTCGTGGCTAACCAGCATCACGGCTTTCGGATACTCGGCCAAAAACTTCTCTAACCACACGATGGATTCAATATCCAGGTGGTTGGTAGGCTCATCGAGCAGTACCAGATCCGGTTCGGTGAGCAGGAGTTTGGCCAGTTCCACACGCATTTGCCATCCACCGCTGAACTCAGACAGGTTTCGGCTCATATCGGCATCGGTAAAGCCCAATCCTTTCAGAATTTTTATCGTTTTTTCATCCGATTCGTATCCGCCCATCATCCCAAATTGGGTTTCGATGTCGGCCATGCGCATGGCTAAATCCATGTATGAATCCGATTCATAATCGGTACGGGTGTTCAGTTCTTCTTTCAGACGTTCGGATTCTTCCATCATTTTGTTGAGGGAAGCAAAGGCCGTTTTGGCTTCTTCGAGCACGGTGAGCGCCGAATTCGGATTCAAATCCTGGGCCAGGTAGCCTACGGTAACCGCATTCGGAATGGCAATGCTGCCCAAATCGGGTTTGCGTCTGCCGCTCATTACCTTCATCAGGGTTGATTTTCCGGCACCGTTGCGCCCGGCCAAACCGATTTTATCATTCGGTCCTACCATAAACGTAACGTCCTCAAAAAGGTAATCGCCACTAAATCCTATTGCCACACCGGAAACTGAAACCATTGTCTTGTTCTGAAATTTTCGGCAAAGAACGGCATTTTTGGCGGATTTTTAGCCCCTCCGCCGGCTTTCAGCTGACCGGCTTCGGGTTTATGCCTCGTTTTTGGGTTCAACCAGCTGCACGCTTACCTGAGAACTGATGTTCAGTTTCGATTTTGTGCGCTTGGCTTCCTGAATGACGGCGGCCATAATTTTAAGCGTTTCCTTTAACTTAAGAATCCGCTTTTCGGCCGCCTTGTCAGTTTTGCCGAAACGCTCAATGGAGCTTAGATTTTTAAGTTCATGAAATTTCAGTTTGCTCGAAAATAGAGCTGATAACACTTCTTCTGCTTCCGCCGGTGAAAATGTACCCTCAATCAGACTTAAATCTTCTTTTTTATTCATGATTCGGCTGGTTATTTGAGATTAATTTCTGCACTCAGTTGTACATTTTCACTGCCATTCAGATAGGTTCTGATTTCAGAAAGTTCATGTTGCAGGCGTTTGATTTTGTTTTCACGCACCTTTGTATCCTCAGCCGCATCCAGCATGCTGATTTTGTTTTCGTGAAACTTTATTTTGGCCTGAATCAGTTGACTCAGCAGCTCCGCCGCATCATTCGGACTGAAGCTTCCTTCAATTAACTGTATTTTCATGTCTGTATGGTTTTATTGTCCCTGTCCTAATGAATATGCCTGCTTGCCGTTAAAGGCATATAGGTTTTCGGTTTTGATGGTATCGATATTTTCAAACACCGCATTATTTAATAATTCAATGATGTTTAATTTATCGATGCTTGATTTTTCGGTAGGTTTGAAACGGCATCTCCAATGGTCGGTGCAGAAGGTTTCTTTAAATCCGTCGGGCCATACTTTGATTCCGCGGTTGGTAATCATGGAGAGTTCGATGCCTTTTATTTCCATGCGTTTTACTTTTTCGGCCAGTTCATTGGGGTCGGTGCCCGCCCAGTGTACGAAGATATCCACGCCCACCAGTTCTTTTTCGGCTGCCGGTTTACGCTTGTACTTAGGCAGGTTCAGGCTGGCCGATTTGTTATAATTTACCGGTTTTAGGATGGATGGTTTTTGGCCCAGATTGGCAATTACGGCTTCGGCAAATTCGCGTGTTCCCACTTGTTTTTTGCTGATTCCGTCTTTAAAGATGTCGTAGGTATGGGTTCCGTCTTCGATGGTTTTCAACCAGGCATTCTGCACTTTTTCGGCCACATCGGTCTGTCCGATATGGTTCAGCATCATGATGGCGCCCTGAAGTAATCCCGAAGGATTGGCCAGGTTTTGGCCTGCCCTGCGAGGTGCTGAGCCATGAATGGCTTCAAACATGGCACATTCCTCACCGATATTCGCCGACCCGGCCAGTCCTACCGATCCGGTAATCTGTGCGGCCACATCGCTCAGCACATCGCCGTAGAGGTTGGGCATTACAATCACGTCAAAAGCCTCGGGTGTATCGGCCATTTTCGCTGCGCCGATGTCAATGATCCAGTGTTCGTTTTCAATTTCGGGATATTCGGCCGCAATCTCATCAAATACCTGGTGGAAAAGGCCGTCAGTCTGCTTCATGATATTGTCTTTGGTGAAGCAGGTTACTTTTTTGCGGTTCTGCTGTTTGGCATATTCAAAGGCATAACGCACAATTTTTTCGCATCCCGGACGGCTGATCAGCTTTAAACACTGAACCACTTCGTCGGTTTGCTGGTGCTCAATTCCGGCATATAAATCTTCCTCGTTTTCACGCACAATCACGATGTCCATTACCGGATGTTTGGTTTTAATGAACGGGTGAAGGCTCATGCAGGGGCGAATGTTGGAGTATAAGCCCAGGAACTTGCGCGTGGTAACGTTCAAACTTTTATACCCGCCGCCCTGTGGGGTGGTGATGGGTGCTTTGAGAAATATTTTATTTTTTCGGATGGTTTCCCATGATTCGGGGGCAATTCCCGAAGTGTTACCTGAAAGGTATACTTTTTCGCCCACTTCAATCTCTTCAATCTTGATTTGCGCTCCCGCGGCTAAAATAATGGCCAGCGTGGCGTCCATAATTTCCGGTCCTATTCCGTCTCCTTTGGCAATGGTAATGGTTGTCATGTTCTGTTTTATTTTGATTTGTGGCGCAAAGTTGCGGAATCAAATTCATAAGTTTTTATTTATCTTTGTAATGTAATACATTAATTATATTTATGAATTATACCTTAAATCAGTTGCAGATTTTTTTGCGCATCGTTCAAACGCAAAGCGTTACCAAGGCTTCAGAAGAGTTGCATTTAACCCAGCCGGCCGTTTCAATACAGCTTAAAAATTTTCAGGATCAGTTTGATATTCCGCTTACCGAAGTGCATGGCCGCAAAATTTACATTACCGATTTTGGATATGAAATTGCCCGTGCTGCCGAGGAAATTCTTAATCAAGTGCAGGCCATCAATTATAAAACATTGGCTTATAAAGGTTTTTTGACGGGAAAACTTAAAATTTCGGTCGTGTCGACGGGAAAATATGTAATGCCTTATTTTTTGGCTGATTTCATGAAGGCACATCCGGGCATTGAGTTGATGATGGATGTAACCAATAAAAACAAGGTAATGGAAAGTCTGGAAAATAATCAGGTTGATTTTGCTCTGGTTTCTATTTTGCCTGGCGATTTAGCGGTTGAGAACCTGGAGCTGCTCCAGAATATGTTATATCTGGTGGGTAGTCCCAATCTGAAAATGAAAAATGAAAAAGATTTAAAAACGGTATTTGCCGATTTGCCCATCATCTTCCGTGAAAAAGGATCGGGTACCCGGCAAACCATGGAAACTTTCTTTAAACAGAATGACCTGGCTGTTCGGGGAAAAATGGAACTCACCTCCAACGAGGCCGTGAAACAGGCTGTAATGGCGGGTTTGGGTTATTCCATTATGCCGCTCATCGGTATTAAAAACGAACTGCAGAACCGCGAACTACAAATTATTCGGCTCAAAGGCTTGCCAATCAAAACGGCTTGGCAACTGATTTGGCTGAAAGGCAAAAAACATGCTCCCCTGGCCGACTCCTTTCTGACCTATATCCAAACCGAAAAATCTAATATCGTAAAAGAAAAATTTAGCTGGTACGAACAGTACAAATAGTTTTTCTATAACACATCCCCTAAATCGGGATTTTTCTCAAATACGCTTTTGGCAAAAGGGCAGAGAGGAATGATTTTAATCTGCTTATTTCTTGCAAAATCAACGGCCGCCAGTACCAGCTGTTTACCCACTCCGCGTCCGTTAAAAGCTGGATTTACTTCGGTGTGGTCAATGATAAATTTATCTTTTCCCGCCCAGGAATAGGTCATCCGTCCAGCTTCGGTATCGTTTTCACTGGCTTTAAAATAGCCTTTATGCTCCTGTTCAATCTGTGTGATTTCCATTTTGTTTCCTTAATTTTTGATATGCATAAATATAGGGGTAATTCGCATAACCTGAATTTTACTTTCGCCTTTTAATAAGTAGGATAGTGGATATACTGTCTTTTAGTCCGTAAATTAACCTGAATTTTACCTTGACTTCCCGGCATTTTCACATTCGGGTCTAAACGGGCTTTTATTCTTGACCTTATTTTAATTATTCGGTAAAATGCCGCCGGTATTCTTGAAATAGCTTTGCGGCCAACAAATTATAACATCATCTTCCATGAAAAAGTTGTTTATTGTGTTGGGTCTGAGTATCTCGGCCTTGGCATTAAAAGCACAAACCCTGGTTCATTATTGGAACTTTAACGTTTCCACTTCTGAAGCGGCCCTGCTTACGCCAACATCTGCCCTGGTTTCGGGTGCTTCCATCACGCATATACCGGGCGGAAGCAGTGCCATTCAAATTACCTCCAATACAACCGGACAGGGATTTGAAGTAACCAATCCCAATGCCCGTAATTCCGATCCTGCCGGTGCACATTTACGTTTTAATAATCCCATCGGCGGTACCTTAATTTTTGCCTTGCCCACCACTGGTTACGAAGATCCAATTATTAAATATGCCGCCCGCCGTTCAGGTTCGGGTGCCGGTGAGCAAATCATTGAATATACGGTAGACGGAACCAATTATCTTCCCTTTACAACCGTACTTCCGGTTGATGGAAATCCGGAATTGGTAACGCTTGATTTCAGCGCTATTGCGGCTTGTGACAATAATGCCGATTTTAAGATTAAAATCACGTTTGCCGCTGGATCGGGGGGAACGGGCGGTAATAACCGTTTTGATAATTTGACCTTGGATGCAGATGTAATCGGAGCCAACGATGTGCAGCCTCCGGTGGTTACGCTCAGTCCGGCTAACGGTTCCGTGAATGTGGCCGTAAATTCTTTGCCCAGCATTAGTTTTAACGAAGCTGTTCGCCTCATAAATAATGATGCCATTGACAATACGAATGTGGATGCCCTCGTGGAACTGCGCCTCAATAATGCTGCCGGTGCCGCTATTCCGTTTGATGCAACGATATCGGGAAATACCATCACACTTACTCCGGCCTCTAACTTGTTATATAACCAGGTGTATTATCTGGCTCTGCTTCCGAACGTAGTGGAAGACTTGAGCGATAATGCCGTAGCGACAGTTCAAACCTCAAGCTTTACCACGATTACCGAGCAAACGCAGTTTCAGCCGGGCGATTTGGTTTTTGTGGCCTACCGCATGAATGCTTCCGGTGCCGATGATGCCATCGCTTTTATGACCTTTACCGATATTTTGCCCGGTACATTAATTAACTTCACCGATGCCAAATATACCAGCAATGCCCAGGCCCAGTGTGCCGGTGGATTTACTTGGACGGCTCCGCTGAATGAATGTATAACAGCCGGAAGCGTGATTACCATTACCACTTCGCCGCTTTCGGCCAGTAAGGGCACATTAACGGGTGCGGATTTCGGATTGAGTTCCGGTGGCGACCAGGTGATGGTATACACGGGAACTGCTGCCAATCCAACGCATATTACCGCACTCAGTTCTAACGGCTGGATTGCTTCGGGTACAGCCTGCGGTGGAAGTCTTTCCATGATTCCGGCTTCATTGGCCGACGGTATTTCGGCTCTCAACATGAGCAGCGCCCCCGGAAATGTATCCGGAAATACAGCCAATGCCTATTACAATGGTATCCAAACGGGCAGTGTAAGCCAGTTGAGAACGGCCATTTTAGATCCGCAGAATTGGATCAGCGCACCTTCGGGATCGGCTCCCCAAACTTGGCCAAACTTGGCTTTCCCGGGTCCGCCGGCCGTGTTGGATGTGCTGGTGCAAAACCAAACCACGCTCAGTCTGGTATTCAATACCGATTTACAGCCTGCCTCGGCTACCAATACCGCCAATTTTACCGGTATTGCCGGCTTAAACACCGTTACCCAAACCAATAACGGAACCGCTCCCGACACCTTAACCCTTACTTATGCCACGCCATTTACACAAGGCTCTCAGTTTACCCTTACGGTTGAAAACCTGGTAAATTCCGACGGTATTACCATGTCTTGTCCCTTTACCTATACCTTTGAATATAACACTCATTTTTCGCTTGTTTCGGAATATATAACGGTAAAAGAAGATACCGGTTCTGTTATCATCCGCATTGCGGTAGAAAATCCTTCGCCGGCAACGGTTGATTTGGTGTTGAAGCCGTTCCCCTTCAGCAATACCGATGCGGGCGATTTAAGTTATACTACCCAAACCATCAGTATTGACGGATCCAGCTCTGCTGAAGTTGAAGTAACTATTCAAATTACCGATGATGCCACGGCCGAACAGGATGAATACTTTGTATTGGCCCTCGAAAATGCACAAAACTCAAGAGTGGAAGATTTCAAATTTATCACAGTGTATATCCGCGATAATGACCGCCTTGCTCCGCAGGCTACCAAAGAGGTTGAATTGTTGCATGTAGCCAGTTACGATCCGGTAGCCGGTAACAGTACCTGCGAAATTGTAACGCATGATCCTGTTTCGCAGCGTATTTTTATGACCAGTTCCATCCAGAACCGTTTTGATATTGCGGATTTCTCTAATCCTGCCGCCATTGTGTATATCGACTCGGTGGATATGAGTCCCTATGGTGAAATTACCAGCATTGCCGTGTATAACGGAATTGTGGCCGTTGCGAGTCCGAATGCCGATCCGGCTTTGGATGGTTCGGTGGTGTTTTTTGATGTGGACGGAAACTTCATCTCGCAGGTGAGCGTGGGCAATCTGCCCGATATGGTGACCTTTACGCCCGATGGCCAAAAAGTGCTTACCGCAAACGAAGGCCAGCCCAACGATGCGTATACAATCGATCCCGAAGGTTCGGTGTCCGTGATTGATATTTCGGGCGGTGTGGCTTCGCTTACGCAGGCCAACGTAAATACCTTGTATTTTACGGCCTATAACAGTCAGGAAGCGGCACTCATCAGCTCTGGGGTGCGTAAACTCAAAAGCAGTTCTACCCTTTCGCAAGATTTTGAACCGGAATTTATCAGCATCGCTCCGCAATCTGACAAGGCTTGGGTTACCCTTCAGGAAAATAACGCCATTGCCGTAATTGACCTCAATGCCGATTCCATCACAGGTGTGTTTGCCCTCGGTACGAAAGATTACAACGCTTTTGGTAACGGATTTGATGCTTCCGACAACAGCGGAACCGTACATTTATCCAACTGGCCGGTAAAAGCTTTTTATATTCCGGATGCCATTGCCAATTTCAGTGTGGGCGGTACCCGTTATTTGGTTTCGGCCAATGAGGGCGATGAGAAGGAACTTTCGGGCTTGAATGAGCGCACCACGGTGGGCGCTGCCAATTTAGATACAACGGCTTTCCCGCATGCCGCCATGCTCAAAAAGAGCTTTAACCTGGGCCGTATGCGCATGACGAACCTATTTGGTGATACCGATACCGACGGTGATTTTGACGAAATTTATGTGGTGGGTTCACGTTCCTTCACCATTTGGGATGCGGCCACCATGCTTCCCGTGTACGATTCGGGTGATGATTTTGAGCTGATTACCTCCCGCGATACTGTTTATGGCGGCCTCTTTAATGCCGATAACGAAAACAATGGCTTTAAATCGCGCAGCCGTGCCAAAGGGCCGGAGCCGGAAGGCATTACCCTGGCTAAACTGGGCAACAGCACCTTTGCTTTTGTGGGTCTGGAGCGTATTGGCGGAGTAATGGTGTACAATGTGAGCAATCCGGCCAATGTGGAGTTTGTGGATTACATCAACACCCGCAGCCTGAGCGGACTGGGCGGAGATTTAGGTCCGGAGGGATTGGTGTACATCAGTCCGGAGAATAGCCCGGACGGGAAACATTATATTTTGGTAAGCAACGAGATCAGCGGCACGGTGGCTGTTTTTGAAATACAGCACGTGGCACCCGAATACAGCCTGGGAGCCGATACGGCTTTCTGTACCGGGGCATCGGTAACGCTTACGGCGCCGGGCGGTTATGCGTACCTGTGGAGCACGGGCGAAACCACCCAATCCATACAGGTGGCTTCCAGCGCGCAGATTACCGTTGATGTGATTGCCGTAAACGGAAACACCGCAACCGATACCCTGAACGTAACCGTAAATCCGCTGCCTGTGGTGAACTTTAACGGCTTAAATTATCAGTATTACGTGAACGATCAGGCGGTGGTGCTCACGGGCTTCCCGGCGGGAGGAACTTTCTCCGGAACCGGTATTTTTGGCGGAGTGAACTTCGGACCTTTTGTAGCTGGAGTGGGTGGTCCGTATCCGGTAACGTATACCTATACCAATCCCAATACGGGTTGTACCAATTCCGAAACCAGTACGGTAACGGTTTTGGCTGAGCCGGTTGATTATACCGGAATGACCGATGCCACGGCCCTGGAAAACATTTCCGTGTATCCCAATCCCTCCGCCGACCGTGTACAGGTGGTATTGGATTTAGTGCAGACCGAAGTAGTAGAAATGCAGTTGTTGGATATGCAGGGCAAAACCGTTCAGCGCATTTCGCCGCAGAGCCTCATGGCCGGCAAGCATACCTACAGCATTGACCGCGAAGCCCTGAACCTGAAAACGGGTACTTATTCATTGATTATCCGTTCCGGTAATAAGGAAACGGTTTTGAAAATTGTATTTCTATAAGCTATAACTCCCAAACGTAGCTGTTTGTTCAATAAAGAATCCCCGGTTTTGCCGGGGATTCTTTTGTTTTTGGATGATGGTATTGCTTGAGTTTTTTTGTGAATTATTGCTTCATGGGTAAAGTTTAAATGCGTAGCGGGGGCAGAATAGTGTATTTCGCCGTTCCTGTATTTAGCGGATATACATCCGGATTATTTTTTCTATACATAATTCACGTGTCACGGGGCTTTGGATTTGTTTCATTGACGTAACCGGTTTACCTTTTTGTTGGTTTTGTAAAGAGCCTTTCAGGAAAGTTGTTTTCCATAAAACAGGTATAGTATATAAAATAGAATACTGGGTATTAAATAGATAATTTGCAGAAAACCCACCGGAATGCCGATGATGCTGAAGAAGCAGACTATAGCAAATAAAAACGTCATAACGATGTAAGCAACCGAAGACAATTGATAGATGATCAGCCCCGTTTTTTTGCCGGTGAGCATTAAAATTGCGCCCAGAATGGAACCCAAGCAGGTGAGCAGTTCTAAAGCATAAGTGACATCAAATACCACGATTGCCCATTCTTGCCGGCCCTCGTTGGTGCTGTAGAGCATATAATAGGTGAGAAGTCCTTTTAGTATGATGAGTATATTACCAACAACGGTAAGCACACACAGCACTGCTAAGGCGATTGAAGGGGGCTTGCGTACCGCTTTTTCAATCATATTTTTAAGATACAATGAATGGAAACATTTAATCGAATTCAGGGCCTAATTTACGTATACTTTTACTTTTTTGACCTTGTAAATTTCAGGGCATTTTTTTATGCCGGAAAAACGGCGCTGGCTTACTACATTCATCAGCTGAATTTGGATTGAATGCATCGATATGAATACATGTTCATTCATGCAGCCTGTTTATGGGGTTTAGTGAATGGTATCTCATGCTGAATTTGATTTATGGTTCCAGACTAAGGTGAAAAAAAGCGGAAATCCATCCCATAAAAAGTTGCCGCATATCAGAGGCGCACCCATGTCGGTTTTTAACTTATGTTTTTCATTTTTAGTGTAATGTCTCCAATGTTATAGCTATACAAGGAGGCTGGTAAAAATGTAAGCGACAGTATATCAATCTGTTTTACACCTAATTGATCTATAGAAGTAACTAAGGCGTTGTAGAGGCCATTTACTTTGCAAAACTGTATTAAACTTTTTAGTTCAGTTGGTTTATCAAAATACCGGTTACTCCATTTGATCTCCACGCCCCATACGGGTTTGTATTTTTTGTCGTCAACCAATACCAAATCTACTTCGCCTTCATTTTTGCCCTCTTTCCAGCGGGCGTAGGTTAAATCTAATTTTTCACGGTGCATCCATTGCGCCAATACGGCAGTTTCAACCATATTCCCCATTTCACTGTCTATTTCGCTGATTGGAGAAAACAACGCTGTACGTAAGGATGGATTGGTTAAGTATACTTTGAAGCTGGTAACCCTTTTCATGCGTTTGGCATTTACGCCCACTTTGTTCAACACTTTAATAAGAAAAGCGGATTCTAAATACTCCAGGTATTTTTTTAAGGTTTCTTTTTGTATTCCGCTTTCCTGGCTTATTCTTTCATACGAAAATTCGTTCCCTGTATGATAGGCGATATAGGTAAAAAAACGGTTTAGTTCCTGCACATCCTTTATTCCGTATAGGCTTGGTAAATCGCGCAGGAGTACTTTGTCAACGATGTCGTTTTTAACGTATCTGCCCATGTCGCTCTGTATTTTTTCGCTCAGCACTACTTCAGGATACCCGCCAAAGTTTAAATAGTTTAAGTATTCTTTGTTTAAGGCTTTTATATCATGCGTAAGGCAATAGGGTATACGGCTTCCGCCATAATCTATATATCCTTCGTAGATGAGGTGGTTCATATTTTTCAGGTGAATGTATTCCTGAAAAGTAAGCGGTGGCAACATAAAGTCGGTGAACCGGCCTGCTCCGCTTTCTGTACTATGCCATTTGAGGGCTGCCGCAGCTGAGCCAGATACGATGAATTTAGTTTCCGGATAGGAGTCAACCAGCACTTTCAGATGCCGTTCCCAATCTTTCAGGTATTGTATTTCATCAAAGAATACATAGCAGCCGTTCAAATTTTCATGGTTCAATGCTTGCCTGCAAAGGTTTAAAATGTCTTCTAAGCTTAACTGTACATAGATTGGGTTATCTATGCCTATAAAGAAGATTTTTTGCGGATTTACATTTTCATTCATGAGCTGTTGGATACTGTGGAACAGCATAACTGTTTTTCCAACCCGCCTGGGGCCCATAAGTACCAGGGCGCGGCGTACGGTATGTTCCTTTACGAAAGGATAAAATAAGCTGAAGTATAAACGCTTGGCCATCATTCGGTAGGTTTCAGGGATTTCTTTGCTGATCCACCAGGGGTTTTCATAGCGTAAACGCTCCATTATCTTTTCGGTTGGAATAAGGCTAAAATGCTTCATAATATGCTTATATATGCAAATATAGTACAAATAAGCACATTCAATATTACTTATTTCTACCTTTTTGGTACAAATAGACCTTTTTTGTACTGTTTAGTAGGTTTATTTTGCGGATTCTGTAAAACCTGATCCCACATTTGCTAGGGTTTGGGATTTTTTATGGATCTGGAATCTGTCTTTTCTTGTGTTTATTTTTCTTTGGATAATAAATGATTTGGTGGCCCAGATTTGGCTATTTTGCCTAAATCAAATTCAATGTTGAGTGGGTATTTCTGCTGCACTTTCGCTAAATCGGTTTTATTTAGCTTGCAGAATTCAAATCCCTGCTTTTCTAGTTCTGATTCCACAAACGCTAAATGGGTTTTATAAATCGTGCTCAGAATGGAATTGAGTTTTTCAGTGCTGGAGTTTTGTTGCCAAGTAACCAAATAATATACCTGTGTGAATTTTTTTGGTGCCGATTCTTCTTTACCTACCGAGGATAGGTATTTTTGTATACTTGGGCCTAGCGAGTCAGGTGAAATGATAGTTTGGCCTATTATTAAAGAATCACTAAGGAAAGGTTGAATAGGAAAATAATATTCTATTCTCATTGCAACGGGACAAGGACTACAATTCGAAAAGTCGGCTGTGGCATTCAGATAGCTGTTTTGCCCCTCAATAACAAAAGGTATTTTAAAATCAACTTTATCACACAATTCGCATGGATCTGTCTTATACAAACGTTTTACTTCTTCCCGCAGGGTATCAGGATGCTTCGATATATCCATATAGAAAACGGGAGTACTGTCTGCTCCGGAAACATAGCGGATACGGTTTTGGCATGCCGGCTCGGTTGAACAGGATGCTAACAGGGCAATGGCGAAGCAGCTTAGGAGTATTGATTGAATGTGAAGCATTGTTGAAGGCTTGTGTTTAATTCATATTCCTTTTACCCAAGCCCAAAGTATCTTTGCGGACGGTCTTTCTCCATTTTTTACCGTATTTTTCGCTCAGGCGTTTAAAGATGATGGTGTTATATGCTTTTATTTTTTCTGTATTTGGACCCGTACATCCATAATCAAAATACCTGATTTTATATTTTTCTTCAAAAACGGTATCACTGGAATAACGTATGGGAGTATTGCCGCTTTGCAAAAGTAAAACCGGAAAACCGTTTTCCCAATCATATTGTGCTAAGGCTTCAGCCTCTTCGTTGCCAAATACAAAATGCAATTTATGTAGGCTGCTTTTTTTTAGGTATTCCGTTCTTGTTGTATCTGCCTGACCTATGCAAAAGCATGTTTGAATCAGCAGAAAGGGAAGGAATAACAGCTTTTTCATGTTTTTTTTAGAATTAATTTACCAGCGGATGCCCATGTTACATTCGTAATTCAGGGTCTGGATTTTTATTTTTTCTTGTTTTGAGTTGATTTCTACAATGTGGTAAGTGAGGTTATTGCCGAATATGATGTATTCCGGTCGCTCTGCCTTTTCTTTAAGGATTTGAAAATTCGATTCGAGTTTGCTTAATCCATCTTGGGAGCATACATAGTTTAGCTTTTCTTTATGCTGTGTTACCCATATTTCAATGCCCAGTATGTCCCAGATGTGTACCTGCGAATACCCGCACAGCTGCATGATGGTGCGTAAAAAATACTCTTTTTCGGCATAGTGCGGCTGAATGGTTTGCAATGCTTGGTTTATGTGTTTTTCTAAGCTGAATTGATTGCGCAGGCTGTCTTTTTTCTGTTGGCTGAGCTCGTTTGTTGAAAGCAGCCAGTATAGTTCTGGGTCGTAAAGGGGAAGGAGGTATTCCGCTTGGGTGTTGTATATGTACATAAATTGGGCGGTGCGGGTTGATGAAATCGTTTTAAACCAGATTTCGATATGCAAATCGCTGATGTACGGATAATAATGTGATGAACTAAGTTCGTATTGTGCTGATATGGATTTCTGTTTTTCTACCTTAGGAATATAGTTCGGATTTTCTGCATTCAACATGGCTGCAAGGGAATCTATGCCTTTTCGTTCTTGGGTTTTGGGTCTGGATTTATCTTCGCAACCCAACAGGAAACCCAATAGGAAGAAAACGGCCGGTTTTAGGCTGTATCTTATTTTATTTTTGGTGAATGGTGAATGGGCCATGCTTTAGATTGAATCGTAGCCTAATTTAGGTGTTTTTTACTTTTTCACCTGTTAAATTTATAAAGAAAGATTCATTACCAATTGATACTTCTGATTGGCCATTTTTGAAAAATGAAGCTGAATCATAAATTGCTTCAATGACAATTTTACCTTTTCTATTTATAAATCCTTTTTTTTCGTTTATTCTTACACAAGCCAATTCTTCTGAAAAGGGATATGCATCATCAAAAAGAAAATCAATGACTATATTATTTTCTTTATCAATATAGCCCCATTTTCCATCTTTTTTATGTAACCTGAATTCGGTTTCGCTGTCGTTGCTGTCATATTTGTATTTTAACGGCAGTTCTTTATTAAAATTTGAATGGTTCCGATTTTCTTTTGATTTTTTTAATGACTCGTTTTCGTTTGGTTTAGTCATTTTAATATTTATTATTTTTTGATCAATTTCGTCTACATATTCTTTTCTAAGAAATGAAAGGATATTCTCAATTGAATTTAAATAAAACTCTTCAATTTTTCTTTCATTAACAAACAAAGCATATTCGTCAGTACCATCTAATTTAAGTGCTAAAACTGAATCATCAATAAATCCTTGTTTAAATAGGTAACTTCCATTTTCTCTATCAATCAATAATGTATTGTTGCCAAGGTATTCCCAGTTGCCTTTCTCTATTTTTCCATTTTTTGATATTAATAATTGTTGATTTTGTTCCCTAAAGATAAAAACTGTTTTTTCAGAATTTGCTTCATCAATTAAAAGCCAATGCTGGTTTGTGATTACTGTTAAATCATCAAGCTTTTTACTAAATCTTTTAATTCTTGGTATAATTTCTAGCAAAAATGTTTTCATTTAATTTTAGTTTTGGAATTAACAATTTAACTATCGTGATTTAATGCTATATAGTGCCTTCTAGTTGTTACACTTTTTTGACATTAAGATTTTTAATACACCACAAAAGTTGATGCGCAGGAGAATGTTCAATTAACCACGTCCGATAGCTATCGGTCACAGGCCATTGAGCCAAACGCCTGTTGCCTCTAGTTGTTCTTCTGTCTGTTACGTTATTGTCCACCGAATAGAGGTTTTAATTTGTCAAACATTTTATCAATTTCTTTGTCAAGATTTTCGTTAGCGTTAACCCTCAATTTGTCAATTGCTCGTCTTGAGTTAAACCAAACATACGGATTGATTTTCCAAGCTATTTTCTTAATGTCCTTCTCTAAGTCAAACAATGTGTCTTTAAAAATATTAGGTTTAATAATTTTCATAACTTGATTGGCTCCAAGTTGAATTTCATTTTGTTCTGTTGGAAATTGCTCTTTTATATTCTCAAACATTCCTTCAATCATGTCAAATGTTTCAAAGATATTTGTTCTGCCACTTAAATAGTAAGCTGTTAAAGGGTCGATTGTTGCCAAGGTTTTAATTGAGCTTTGGTAATTTTCCTGAACAGCTTTAATTTCTTTAAGCAAATCGGGTTTTAAATAATTTGTCAAAATGCCAGAATATAAGGTTTGTATAAATATTTTTGCTTCTTCAGATTGCTCTTCCTTTGGCGTCATTGCTTGAACCTTATTAGTAACTTTTTGAACGTACTTGTCAATGTCACTGCGAATAAAAATAAAGTAGGTTTCTAATAAATTGTATAACACAATTTTTAGACTTTTCTTATCTTCTTGTCTTGTTCGAAACCATTGTCCGAACTGGTTAAGTGTCCAACCAAAACTAATTCCAAGAGCAGAAAAAATAAAACCCCATAATATTTTGTCAAAGTCAGTCATTTCCCGTTTTGTTGTTTTCTGTAATATTAACAATTAAAGTATTTATAAAAGTCATTAATGTTTCCTGCTGAATTTAGTTTTGGGTTTTTAAAATATTGAACAATTGGAAGCAATGAATGCCCCCACATATTATAATTATATGTTGTTGAACAGCTGGCTCTTTCATTATCAGGTCTTAAGCAACTCCAAATAAAATCTAGAATAGTTTGTCCGCTTACAAATCTTGTTTGATTTTTCTTCGGCAATGGTCTGTCGAGTGAAAATATTATTGGTCGAATTGAATATTTTCCATTCTTCGTTTGAATAATATAAGAGTTGAAATTTTCAGGTGTATTGATAGTTTTGGGTTTAAAAAATCCATCTAATGCATCTACAACTGAATCTATTTCGTTAGTTTCAAATGCACCAACCCATTTAACTAATTTCTCAATGGAGTTCTTATCCCCTCTTAAAGATTGGTTAAATTGAATAGGCTCTTTTCCGCTTTTTACCTCACTAATAATTATATCAATTGTGCCAATAGGAATTTGTAGGTATTCAGAGCAATCCACAACTCTATCGTCTTGGTTATGATAAGGAAAACGAATTGCAACAGTGTCTATTTCCGTTTGATTTTTCCCAAAGGTAGAAGAATGAATAATCAATCCAGTTGTCAAATAACCGTTAAGTCGTAAAAATAAATTCACTAAATCCTCTTGTATATTTTGTCGTTGGTTTGTCATTTTACAATTACTGGTAACTTATGGCTAAGCGCAAATCTTTAATGTAATCAACTAAATATAAACTAACTAAGTCGATAATATTTAGCGCTTGTAAACGTTTGCAATCATTTGCAAACAACTCAGGCGTCATTATTTTTATGATTTCCATAGCATACAGGTTAAAACTCAAAAATAGGTGTTGGCCGGCATATTTACAATATGTTGGGTAAAAAAAGGTGCTTAGGCTTTATGTATTGCGGGTTTTAGGGTTATTTACTAAATGAGAGAAGGTAGTTTATTTGCTTTTGGGTTGGGGAGTGTTTTATGTTTTGGGCATTGGTGTTCGGTGCAATTCTCTATCTATTCTTTTTTGGGCAAAACTGAACGCTCATGGACGGAAATCGTATGTTTTTGGCTATGCATCAATAGGGTATTTTGTGCGTGGGCAAAACGCTTTCCTTCTGTCATTTTGAATAGCAAAGCTGTAACTGCTTATTAACTGTAGTGATAAATCAGCGGTTAACCATCAGCCGGGTATGGGTTAAAGGAATACTGTTCAATCGTTATTCCCATTCCATTTGTCTCAATGTTGCACTTTCGCCCGCATTGCGCTTAGATAATTGCGCTTAGATAATTGCGTTTTGTGGTTTCAGGCGGCTTACAGAAAAGTAAGCCCTATTTTTCTATTCAGCCCTTGCTCAAAAATTCGAATTAAGGTAGATAATTGGATGTTGCCTTTCCCGTTCTCCAGTTTTGAAATGTAGCTTTTCCTCGTTCCTGCTTTTTCTGCCAATTGCTCTTGTGTCAGCTTTGCTTCCTTTCGGGCTTCTTTCAGCATTTCACTCACAATGAACATTTGGGCACCTTCTTCGTATTTGTTCCGGTTTTTAGTACCAATTTTTCCGTGCTCAAGTTCAATGAGTTCGTCAAATGTCTTTATATCTTTATATTTTTCCATAAGCCTTATTTTTTGCTGTTTAAATAATCGTTCATTAATTTTTCTGCCTTGTCAATTTCTTTTTGCGGTGTTTTTTGTGACTTTTTTTGAAACCCACTGAAAAGTACGACAAGTTGTCCTTCGTCAAAACAGCAGAAAATCCTGTAAATGTTTGACTGATATTCAACCCGGATTTCGTAAAGTCCGTTCGTTCCTGTTAGGTGTTTCAAAAACTTTTCGGGAACGCGGTCTACTTGTTTAATCAACTCCAAAACGTATTGAATTTTACCTTTTACTTTTTGGTCCTGCTTTTGGTAAAATTCAATAAAGTGGTTTTTGTAGAAGATTATCTTTCTGCTCACTATGCAAAGTTATCTCAAAAGATAACATTTTCCAAATTTTCGTAGGATTATTTTTGGTTAGTCAATGTGTACAGTAGCCCCTAGCTCTATGAAGTAACTTCCAATAGCTTGGGTGGAAATAGGTGCTTTGGGTTTATTTATTGTGGGTTTTAGGGTTATTTACTAAATGAGGGATGGTAGTTTGTTTGCTTTTGGGTTGGGGAGTGTATGAATGTTTGGAGCATTCATTGCTCTGCTATATTTGAGTTTTTATGTCAGTTTGTTTTTCTGGCAAGCTCTTTGTCCAGAATGGCGCTTGACAGCACTTATGCATTCATATTTTTGCTAACAACTGCTTCACTTCCTCTTTTAATTTGGGTAGGTGAACTGTTATGATGGACCAAATTAATGTGTCTGAAATGGAGTCGTAACTGTGAATAATTCTATTTCTGGTTCCAACTATATTTCTTGCATTATTAATAACTATGGTAGGGTTTTCTTTGAGGATTCTATTTACGGCTTCACCAATAATTTCAATGTTTCTTTCAACCGCTCTTTTCGTTTTTTTGTCGTTTTGATATTCAAAGAAGTTTCTGGGTTTATCACCAAGAAATGTCTCAATTTCTTCAATTGAATTCAGTATGTCAAACAGCCAGGTTTGAATCCGGTTATCCATAAATCAATTGTTTTTCTTTGTCAACTTCCTTTTTAAAATAGGGATTGCTGATTGCCTGTTCTTCCAATAAATCAACCGGTCGCTCGAAGATGTTTTCTAGTTCGGCTTTTAAATCGAAGTAGTTGTCGGCATACTCTTCAATCGAAACCGGCTCAAAATCTACAATCATATCAATATCACTTGTATCATTGAAGCTATCCCGCAAAATTGAACCGAATACAAAAAGTTTCGAGACTTTGTGCAATCTACAGAGCCTGGCTATATCCTCAATTTTTTTCTCTACCAATTTCATGTTGTAAATTTACGAATATATTAGAAATGGATGATAAGCTTTTCGTATACAACTTGAGGTTAAGCTAAAAGATCTCCTTAAACAAATTGATTATAATGCACTTACATGATTTTGGGCAGTGTATGTTACGATTTGCATTTTTGAATCCTCAAATCTCCAACATCTTGGGTAAAAATAGCTACCTTAGCCTTATAAATAAGGGTTTTCGTATGCATACATTTCACGCCTGGGTTCTGCGTTTGTCAACATGGTATGTTTGGCTGTTCTTTTTTGCCGCGTATGTGGTTTTTGCGGCCTATGTAATGCCCGGCGCAGCCAGCAGCATGCAGGCCGCCTGCGGTGCAACCATAAAAGTGCCCGACATTGAAATAGGCTACAATGCCGCTGATCTAAAATTCATGATTGCACAAATGAACACGGGGGAATGCCGCAATACCTACCTGCACATCGCTACGGTTACGGATTCGGTTTATCCGCTGGTTTACGGTTTCTTTTTCTTTTTCAGCATCGTGTTCCTGTATTATAAAGGCAAAAACCCTTCACGGGTGCTCTGGCTCTACCTCGTTCCCATAGCCGCCGTCCTGTTCGATTATGCCGAAAACGCCAGCCTGGCCCATATCGTCCGCCACCACCAAAACTTCTCCGATTTCTCCGCCAACCTGGCTTCCGCCCTCAGTATGCTCAAATGGTTGTTTGCCCTGGCCGGGGTAGTGGTTATTTTGGTGGGCCTGGGTAGGGTGCTGGTTCGGGCCTTGGAGGGGAGGAAGTAATTTTTAGACCGCTGCGCTGCAAGAACCAAGAATCAAGACCGATAGCAATCGGACCGCTACGCTGCTAGACTTGATTATGGATAGTATTGGTGTAAAAGGCAGTCTTTTTTGAGACCGCTTCGCTGCAAGAACCAAGAGCCAAGACCGCTCCGCTGCTAGACTTGATTATGGATAGTATTGGTGTAAAAGGCAGTCTTTTTTGAGACCGCTTCGCTGCAAGAACCAAGAGCCAAGACCGCTCCGCTGCTAGACTTAATAAAGGACGGTATTGGTGTGAATCGTAGTCCCTTTTCTTTATTCCTTAATCCTTTGTCAATTATCTAACAGACATCAGTGTAAAACTGTCAACCAAATTTAGGTAACGTCATCCAATCCTTCATCCTTATTCCTTTATCCTTGTTCTTTTCGTGTTTCTAAATAGGATTAAAGTACGCATTTACAGCTCAGCTGCTCACTTTTCTCCACCTCGATAAAGTTGATTTCGGCGCTGTCGTATCGTAATACTGCGGCCCATATTTTGCCCTCAGATGCGGGAGTGCTGGTCCACAGGTAGCCTTTGTCTCCGGTGTAAAACGGATGGCCCGTGCTGTTTTTAGAATATCCGCGGCCAAGGGAGTATATAGATGTTACGGCGTCTTTCTTTTTGTCAAACTCTATTTTGTTCACCCAGCCGATTTTTTGAAGTTCAAGGGCCAGTTTTTCGTATTCGGCTTTGCTGGGCACATGCCAGCCTTTCGGACAAATTCCCCTGCTGTCGCTTATGGCCAGGTAATTGTAAAAACGGCCGTCGGTTTCATAGTCGCTGGGTTTGTTTTCGTAAACCAACTGTGACGGTTTTTTATCCGAATTGCCGTATTCAATTTCTACTCTTCCCTGCTGGAAATGTTCAGTATATAAGTTTTCGAGCATCCAGGTCTGCGTGCCGTACTTTTTGGTCACATAAATCCGGCCGCTGGCATCTTCAACCTGATCTGCTTCTAAAGCCCGCGGTTTAAAACTCGTTTTGAGCCGGGCAACAATCTGGTCAAAAAGGCCGGATTTGTTATAGTTATTTTCCCAATTTATCTGCACAAAATAAAAATCTTTACTTACCGGATGCTGACGGATAATGGCAAAAAAGGATTTTTCGTTTTCTGTTTTACTGATTCTTGAGGCATATATGTAATCGGTGCCGAGTTCTTTTTTTACACTTTGTTCGGCATAATCTTTTATGTAGGACGCATCGCCATACGTTTCCATATAACTTTCATGCAGTTTGGCCAGGGTTTTGGTCTTTTTGGGATCGTGGCCTTCAAGCTGATTGAAAAATTCCTCGCCGGTTTCCCGTTTTATAAGGTATCTACCGCCCAAGTATTTACAGGTACCTACCGAAATGGTTGAAACTTCTGTGCCCGCAACGTTTAATTTATATTTACCGCCGTCGGGATACAAGTATTTGGCCCTCATATTGTCAGGCATGTATTCGTCGGGATAATCAAATACAAAACGAAAGGTCATTTTATACAAATAGTTGTAGTAACCGTTTTTGGGTATGTACTTTGCACTGCCCTTTGCACTAGATACGTAAGTGGGGACGTAATTATCTAAACTGCTCAATTGTGCTCCGGCCGAAAGACCGATGAATAACAACAAGACTGTCGAAATTCCAACGCTAATTTTTTTCATATCTATTGTAATTGTAATCATGAAGGATTAATCTTTCACGCAGCGGCAGGCATTATATTCGCCTTTGGATTCTTCTATAAATTCTACCGTATTTTCGTAATCGATGAATTTGGCTGCCCACATTTTACCGCTTGATGCCGGGGTAGATGTCCAGAAAGTGGCTGCTTTGATTGAAATAAATTCGGCTATGTACTGTTTTCCGGCTTCATTGTACCGGCAAGAGTAAGTTCCGCCGCTGGTTGAAAAAACGGCCCCGTATTTATTTTCCCAATTTTGGCTTTGCAGGTAAGTGACCAGTTTTTCAAATTCGGCTTTTGATGGTAAATGCCAGCCTTTGGGGCAGATTCCCTGCGGGTCGGAGGCGGCAAATCCGTTGTAGTATTTTTTTGTGTTGCGGTCGAGTAAGTTGAACGGAACTTCGCCTTTGCTTTCATAGGCGGCTTTCAAATGCGAGTTGCCCCTGAAAATGGGTATAAATCCACGGAAATGACTGGTCATCTGGTTTTCTTTCATCCAGGTTTGGGTACCGATCTGGCTTGTTTGCATTACATTTCCCGAATTGTCGTATGCAAAACCCGGGGCCAGTTCTTTCACTTTAAAAGAACTTTTTATGCGGGCAGCAATTTTTTCAAAGCTGCCGTTTTTGTTATATTTCGAATTCCAGGTAAACATGAGGCCATAGAATTCTTTGTTTGCGGGATGCATCTTAATGATGAGCATACTTTCTACCGTCTTGCCCTCATCCGGTATTGATTTGGCTAAATAAATGTAATCTGTTGTTATTTCTGACTTTGACGAATTTCGAAAGAACGGGTTAAAGACATGATTAAACAATTTATAATCGTACGAATTGTTGTATTTTACACTTGCCCAGTAGGATGCGAGTGTTCTGGTTTTTTTCGGATCTTGTCCAGGGATTACTTTAGCTTCATATTCATCGCCTTCGCCCGTATATTCAAGAAATGTGCCCCGATAGTCCAATTTATATAAATCGATACTGGCAATTTCATCGTAGTCTATTTCCCATACATAGGATTTCCCCGGTCGGTCGGGCTCAAAGTTTTTTGGATAATCAAAGGTAAAATCCGAAAAAGTAGGCACCCTTTCTTTAGGGAACATTGGATTAGGATCGAAAATGTTGATGAATTCCGGCACATAATCATCCGGTACGAGAGATGTTTGCCCAAATAAAATATTCAAACTTAAAAATATCAAAGCCGGCACTAATACGTGTTTCTTGAACATAAGAATTTGATTTACCACAAATATTCTCTACCCAAGCATGATTTTGACTGACGGCTTGTTTAAATCATGTTTTCAGTACATGAAATGCTGTTTTTGCTTTGTAGGGGGGTATGTATTATGTATCAAGTATCAGGTATCAAGACATCAGCACATCAGCACATTATTACATCAACACATTAGCAAATCAGCACATCAAAACTTTTGTTTCGCAATCCGGTTTCCGCTGATTGATTTCTGTCGGCTGCATTTGAAACGGCTGCCCACGATGGGATGGCGTTTGGCATGTTTTGTTATACGGCCCTGCACACGGGCACGCCACTTGCGCCAGTTCCGCGGGTGCATCTCCCGTTTCATAAGGGCTTTTACCTCGTCTTCCGAAAGGCCGAACTGCATCTTGATGGCATCAAAAGGCGTACGGTCTTCCCAGGCCATTTCGATGATGCGGTCGATATCGGTTTCGCTTAATTCTTTCATCTTTTGTAAAACTGGAAATCAAACAGCCAAAACCCCTCTTTGTTGCGTCAAATGGCCAATTTATGAAGGCTGCCGACAATTTATGGCCGGTTGCCATATTTTCCTCCGTTTTTCAAAATGAAATCCCATTATAAACCCTACCTTTGCACACGAAACATTAGGCGTTTTTTCATGGATAAGTTCACATACACGGGCAATGGAGACCCGTCTGCGATTGATGCTCTGTACCAGATTTACCTGACTGACCCGAACGGGGTAGATGAAAGCTGGAGGAAATTCTTTGAGGGAATTGAGTTCTCTCAGAAACATTTTCCGCAAAATCCGGCTTTTTTAAGCAACGGCGGATCGGAAGAATTCCCCAAAGAGTTTAAAGTAATTAATCTCATTGCGGCCTACCGCACACGCGGACACCTGTTTACGCAAACCAATCCGGTTCGTCAGCGCCGGGTTTGGGGGCCCTCGCTCGATATTGAAAACTTCGGTCTCAGCGCGGCCGACCTTGAAATTGAATTCGAAGCGGGAAAAGAAATCGGCATCGGAAAAGCCAAACTGAAAGACATCGTTAAACACCTGCGCGACATTTACTGCAATACCATCGGGTTTGAGTTTATGTACATCCGTATTCCGGAGCAGGTAGAATTTATAAAATCACGTATCGACGTACTGAAAAACGGTACCGGTTTTAATGCCGAAGAAAAACGTCACATTTACGAAAAACTGGCCCGGGCGGTACACTTTGAAAAATACCTGGGCAAGAAATTCGTAGGGCAGAAACGGTTTTCGCTGGAAGGCGGCGAGGCCCTGATTCCGGCCCTGAACACGCTTATTGAAAAAGGCAGCGAACAGGGAGTTGAATCGTTTTTTGTGGGAATGGCCCACCGTGGCCGCCTGAATGTGCTGGCCAATATTTTTGAAAAACCGGCCGAAGATATTTTTGTGGAGTTTGAAGGCTACGACTACGATGACGAAAATTTAGACGGCGACGTGAAATATCACCTGGGCTTTAACCGCAAGGTAAGCACCTCGGCCGGGAAAGATGTACTCATGAGCCTGTTGCCCAATCCTTCGCACCTGGAAACGGTTGACCCCATTACCGAAGGCTTGGCCCGTGCCTTTGCCGAGCGCGAATTTAACGGCGACGTAACCAAGGTTTGCCCCATCCTCATTCATGGCGATGCAGCCGTAGCCGGACAAGGTGTGGTGTATGAAGTAATTCAGATGCAGGCGCTGGACGGATACAAAACCGGTGGAACCATTCACATTGTAATCAATAACCAGGTTGGATTCACCACCAATTATACCGAGGCCCGTTCCTCCATTTATTGTACGGATGTGGCCAAAACCACCTTATCGCCCGTATTTCACGTAAACGGTGATGATCCGGAAGCCCTGGTTTTTGCCATGAAAGTGGCGATGGAATTCCGTGAGCGTTTCCAGAAAGATGTGTTCATTGACCTGCTCTGTTACCGTAAATACGGGCACAATGAGGGTGATGAGCCCCGTTTTACACAGCCTTTGCTTTACAAAGCCATCGATAAGCATCCCGATCCGGCCAGTTTATATGCCCAAAAATTAGTAGCCGAAAAAGTGATTGATGATGCTTTCATCAAACAACAGGAAGAGGCCTTTACACTCCGGCTGGATGAAAACCTGGATCGTGCCAAGCAGCGGAATAAGGCTGAAATGCAGTTGTTTCTGTCAAAAATTTGGGGTGATAAGCGCAAAGCCACCGTGGCCGATTTTGAAGTTTCTCCGGATACGGGTTACGACTATGCTTCGCTGAAGGACCTCGCCGGCCGCCTTTCTTCCTTACCCGAGGAAATGAATTTCTTACGCAAAATCCGTAAGATTTTTGAAGACCGGTCTGCCATGGTTAACAGCACCGATAAACTGGATTGGGCCATGGGCGAATTGCTGGCCTATGCCACTTTGCTTACCGAAGGCCATCCCGTGCGTTTGAGCGGACAGGATTGTGCCCGTGGTACATTTTCGCATCGCCACGCCATTGTGAAAGCCGAAGATTCCGAAGCCGAATACGCTCCGCTGAATCACCTGGGTTTACCACAGGCTAAATTTGAAGTGTATAATTCCCTGCTCAGCGAATATGCCGTAATGGGATTTGAATACGGTTACGCCCTCGGAATGCCCGACGGTTTAACCCTTTGGGAAGCTCAGTTTGGTGATTTCGTAAACGGTGCCCAAATTATTATTGACCAATATTTGTCAGCCGCCGAGGATAAATGGAATAACCAAAACGGTTTAGTTCTGTTATTGCCCCATGGTTATGAAGGCCAGGGAGCCGAACACTCCAGTGCCCGTTGGGAGCGTTTTTTACAATTGTGTGCCGAGTTGAACATGCAGGTGGTAAACTGTACCACGCCGGCCAATATGTTCCACGTGCTGCGCCGTCAGTTGAAACGTCCGTTCCGCAAACCTTTGGTGGTAATGACTCCCAAATCGTTGCTGCGCCATCCGAAGTGTACATCCAGCCTGTCTGAATTGGCCGAGGGCCGTTTCACGGAGGTTTACGATGATGCGGATGCCAACCCGGAAACTGTAGAAAAGGTAATTTTCTGTTCCGGAAAAGTATATTACGATTTAGTGGAACGCCGGGAGCAGCTTGCCGATGAGAAAACCGCCATCGTGCGCCTGGAGCAGTTGTATCCGTTCCCGATGGGACAGATAGTAGATATCCGTGATAAATACGTGAAAGCCGTAAAATGGCTCTGGGTGCAGGAAGAACCGGAAAACATGGGCCCATGGTGGTACGTGCGCGGAAGGTTCATGCACAAAGCCCTTCGTGATTTGGATCTGGATGTGGTTTCACAAGCCGCCAGCGCCAGTCCGGCAACCGGTTCATACAAAAAAGCAGCCAAGCGCCAGCAGGATGTGTTGGACCGCGCATTGGGTGCACTTACGCCAAAAGAAGCATAATCAAACATTAAATAACGAAACACAATACCATGTCGTTAGAAGTTACAGTGCCCAGCCCGGGCGAATCCGTTACCGAAGTTGAAATCGCAAACTGGTTAAAAAAGAGTGGCGATTATGTATACAAAGACGAAGAAATCTGTGAGATTGATTCGGATAAAGCTACGCTTACCGTAAGCGCCGAAGCCAGCGGAAAACTGGAAGTACTGGTTGAAGCCGGTACCAAAGTGAACGTGGGTGATGTGGTGGCCAAAATTGATACTTCGGCCGAGGCACCTGCCGGCGGTCCGGCTCCCGTAGCCGAGGCACCCAAAGCTGCCGAAGCTCCCAAAGCCGAAGCGAAAGCTGAACCCGCCCCAGTTACCGCCTCTGATTCATACGCCAAAGGAACACCTTCGCCGGCTGCCGCAAAAATGATTGCCGAGCAAAATTTGCCGGGAACTAAAATCTCCGGTACCGGTCCGGGCGGAAGGGTTACCAAGCAGGACGTGTTACAATTCGTATCGGCCGGCTTTGGCCAGAATGTAGCCGCCATCAACGGTTGGGCAGGCGAACGCGAAGAGGAACGTAAGAAAATGACGGCTCTTCGCCGCAAAATTGCACAACGACTGGTAAGCGTAAAAAATGAAACGGCCATGCTCACCACTTTCAATGAGGTGGATATGGGTCCGCTTATGGATTTACGTAAAAAATACGGTGAAAAATTCAAAGAAAAACATGGGGTAAACCTCGGTTTCATGAGCTTCTTTACCAAAGCCGTCACTGAAGCTTTATATCATTTTCCCGCCGTAAACAGTATTATAGACGGTGAGGAGCAAATTTTCCACGATTATGTGGATGTTGGTATTGCGGTGAGTACGCCCAAAGGCCTCATGGTTCCCGTTATGCGTAATGCCGAGATGCTGACACTGCACGGAATTGAAGGTAAAATCAAAGAATTGGCCATCAAAGCCCGTGACGGAAAATTATCCATTGACGAAATGACCGGCGGTACCTTTACCATTACCAACGGGGGCGTATTCGGCAGTTTAATGTCGACTCCGATTTTAAATCCTCCGCAGAGTGGTATCTTGGGTATGCACAAAATTCAGGATCGTCCCATGGCCGTAAACGGTAAAGTGGAAATTCGTCCTATGATGTACCTGGCTTTCAGCTATGACCACCGTGTTATTGACGGAAAAGAAAGTGTGGGCTTTTTGGTGAAAGTAAAAGAGATGATCGAAAATCCGCAGCGTATGTTGTTTGGAAGCAAAGAGCCGGAAGAAATTTTATTGGGACTATAAATCAGTATATTTTATTGAACATTGCCCCGGTTTTGCCGGGGCAATTTGTTTTTAAATCAATTTATAATTTCGTGTATGTGGTTGGCTATTTTATTTCTGATTATAGGGTTTGCACTTACCGTGTTTGGTGCGAATTGGTTGGTTGGCGGGGCTTCTTCATTGGCTAAGATGTTCCGGATTTCAAATTTGGTGATCGGGCTCACTGTAGTAGCCTTTGGTACCTCCATGCCCGAGTTTGTGGTCAGCTTTCTTTCTTCTATTAACGGAAACACAGATATTGCCATCGGAAATGTAGTAGGATCGAATGTATTCAATACCTTGGGGATTTTAGGCATTGCTGCTTTAATTTATCCGATTGCTGTTCAGCGAAGCACGGTTTGGGCAGAAATACCTATTTCGCTTTTTGCGGCTTTGCTGTTATTACTGATGGCAAATGATACTTGGTTTTCTAATCCTGAAGTTGTAAATATCGTTTCCAGGTTTGATGGATTGATTTTGCTCATTTTCTTTTGTTTGTTTTTGTTATATACATTTAAATATGTGTCTAATCAGAATGAAGAAGACGTTGAACCCGTTGAGCAGTATCCCGTGCCCAAATCGTTCTTTTTGGTCATTATTGGTATTTTGGGCCTCATCGGTGGGGGACAGCTTATGGTTACGGGTGCCGTTAAGTTAGCCGAAATTGCAGGCATTTCACAGGCCGTAATTGGACTTACCGTAGTATCCATCGGTACCTCAATACCGGAGTTGGCCACTTCGGTTGTGGCGGCTTACAAGCGTAATTCCGACATCGCCATCGGAAATGTGGTAGGTTCAAATATTTTTAATATCTTTTTTATTCTGGGCTCTTCGGCGCTTGTCTCTCCGCTTCCGTTTAAAGATACTTTAAATTCGGGCATATACCTGTGTATTGCGTCTGCTGTATTACTTTTCTTATTTATGTTTTTGGGCGAAAAACGCAAGCTGGGCCGCGTGCAGGGTGGAATTTTCCTTCTTATCTATATCGGATATACGGCGTATCTGGTTGTGAATGCTTAATTGAAGCAGCCATTTAGCGGCTGAAGGCTTTTTTAAGCTGCTCCAACACATCAAACACTGCCGGGCAGTATGGAGCATTGGCCAGGGTTGTTTTGGGGCGCTTAAGCAGTACATCACTGTCGGTGTAGGGGTATTTACGGCAATCGCCGGGCCGGTCTTCATATATAAAGCAATAGTTATCGGCACCCAGAAAAGGGCAGGGTAAAGTTTTGGCCACATAATCGCCGTCTTCATCAACCCGTAAATAGGTTTCTATGAAAACGGATTCCCGCATTTTCATTTTGCCGGCCAGGCGTCCGATATCTGTTGTTTTAAACCGCGGACCTAGCTGTTTGCAGCAGTTTGCGCATTCCAAGCAGTCTATCTTGGCAAAGGCTTCCTCATGCGCTTTGTAAACGGCTTTCATGGGCACTTTTTTAGCTGCCTTCTGCAAAAAGGTCGCATTTTCTTTCTGCTTTTCAGCCGCTTTCTTTTTTAGGTCGCTGAGTGGTATACCCATGAATCGTTACTTTTCGTATGGCAAAGATATTTGTATTCTTGGTTTTAGTCCGCTCAAGGGTCAACAAACGTAAAAAGGCAGAATCAACTTGGTGATTCTGCCTTTTAAAAAAGATAAATTGAATTTTATTTTTTGAACAGTTTTTCCGTGCGGCTTGATTTAGCGGTTTGGGTACGGATGAAATAAACACCTGCACTAAGGAAATCTAAATTGATGCTTACACTGTTTGAATTGGGCGAAGAAAGCGTATAAACTACTTTACCGCCGGCATCCATAACCACAATGTTTTCAATATTGGCATCACCGGTTTGGATGGTTACCGAGCCATCGGTAGGGTTCGGGAACATATTCAAATCAGCCAGATCGGCTTCTTCAATGCCTATGTTGCTGGTTACACAGTAGGATACCCGACCATCTATTTTTCTTGGCTGATTATTGGTTACAAAGGGGTCATTGGCACCGGTTCCGGTACGGATAATCATGAAATTATTTTCTTTTGCAATTTCACCGATTGTTGTGCCATTGGTATATTGAACAAAACCGTTGTTTGCTACAATGTGAATGCCTTTGGTTGTTCCTGCCGGAATTTCGATAGACAGCACTTGTGCAACAGCCGCCGAACCGTCTGAGGGGTATACATGATCAGTTGAACTTACGAGTGTCCAGCCAATCGGGCTGCTTTCGTTCCCTACGCTGGTGCCGTTTCGCGTATATACCTTCACATTACTTTTGGTCATGTCAAAATCAAGGAAAAAGTTATCAATTTCAATATCCTGGGTTTTGGCATCAATATCGAAGAATATACCATTGTTACTGTTGGAACTGGTTACTTGGGTGCCGAGTGTATCGCATAAAAATTCTGTGGCTTGGCAATAATGGATGATGCCGCTGAATATTCTTGGCGAGTTAGTGCTGCCAAATTCTCCCCCGATTCCTTTTCCTTCATAAAATTCCAACTCTGGACTTTGAGAATAAATCGATCCCTCCGCAGTTCCGTCCTGATAGTCCATGCCGTTTGTTACTGACCGGATATAAAAAGAACGTGTTTCATTGGTGTTCATGAATAAAGATAAGTCAGCAGAGAGGGTAATGGTATCATTTATGGGTGTTGCATTTGTATTTGATACAATACTCCATGCACCGGGATTTGTTTCAAAACCAACATAATCACCGGTTTTGGTGTAAATTACAAAATCATCAGCAGCCACAGAAGTAGGGTTTAAAAGACTGAACGTGTTTATAATAATGGGCTCTTTCGCCCTTAATTTAAACATTACTCCGGAGTTTCCATTGTCTACTGTGGGCGACCCAACAAGGCTATAGCCGCAGAAATCACCAAAATTTCCAGATTTTTCAATGGTATTTGTTTCGGGTTTTGTGTCTGGATAGGGTAAGCCATTGTCCATAAGCTGAGCCTGAACACTCAGGCTGATAAATGCGGATAGGAGAATTGTAAACTTTTTCATTGGGTATTAATTTAAAGCAAAGGTATGGAAGTTTAATCTTCCCTTGCAAATAAATCGGTTATAAAAGGTATGTGTGCAGCGTAATTTTATAGTTGTTATTACACATTTAGAATCAGTCTAAATAATTTGTATTCATTTATTTACGCTTTAATTTAGTCTGTATAATATACTTTTAAACATTCATTTAATGAGTAATTTCAATAATTATTAAGAAATAAATTCGTATTTATCGGTTATGAAATGTTGTAATAGATTAACATGCAGGATTAGTGAAGTTGCTGTTATAATTCATGTTAAGCTATATAATAGTAATCCAAAATGAAGAAAATAGATATAACCGTATTTATTTAGTATACGTATTGAAAGGTTACTTTTTTTTAAAAAAGCAAAATAAAAAAGCCTCTGTTTAGAGAGGCCTTTTTATGAATTTGAGTTTATCGCACGATACTTAGCGTAAATGTTTTTTGAAGCGCCCCGCTCTGCAGTCGCAAATGATAGTTTCCTACCCGGTAATCTTCGTTTTCTATCCATACTTTGTATTTGCCTGCTTGCTGGGGTTGGTTTACCAAGGTTTTTACCAATCGGCCCAGCGGATCATACAATTGCAGTAATACATGGCCCTGCGGCACTTCATATTCAGCATAACATGAACTGCTCATCGGATTCGGATATGCACTTAACCCTAATGCTTCCGACATGGAGTTTACCTCTTCGATGCTTGTTAAACAAGCCGGATTTACGATTGGCAGATGCTGGAAATTTTGAAGCATAATGTCTTCCAGAACATTTTCGGGAACACAGAACCAGTCTTTTAATACCGATGCGTATACCGAACGGAAATCATATTGCATGGGCAGGTTGTCATTGTCGGTGGCATTGGCCGGAATAACGGGGTTTGTACCCAAAATTCCGCCATGAATTTTCTTTCCGAAAACAAACATGGGCCCGGCCGCACCGTGGTCGGTACCGGTACTGGCATTTGATTTTACCCTACGGCCAAATTCAGAAAAGGTCATGCCCAGCACCCTGTCTTCAATACCCATAAACTGTAAATCATCCTGAAAGGCTTTAATGGCAGTAGACAACATACCCAGCAAATTGGCGTGTGTTCCTGTATTCGTCTGGCCGGCCACAACTTGGGTTGCATGGGTGTCAAAACCATATAAACCACAAAGATAAATGCGTGATTTTAACCCGCCTTTAATTAAACGGGCCGTGAGTTTGAGTACATCGGCCAGGTAATTGGTGCCGGCAGCCGGGTAATTGGGCGACTGGCTGCTCACGTTCAGGTATGCGGTTATCAGGCGTTGTGCATATTCTTGGGTTTGCTGGCTGATGGTGCGTATATACGTTAACTCATCACCGGCCGGAGTTGCCGGCGCGGGATCGGGAGTGCCCGTAACCCACTGGTCAAAAATGGCCGGACTGGATACCGTCATAGCCATTTGAGCAGCCGGGCCTTGGAAAAGCAAAGGTAAATTGGCACCCAACTGCACGGCAAGCGGATCGGGATTAGCGGCATTGGGGTATCCCTGCGGAAAGCCCGGATATTCGGTATCTAAATAACGTCCTACCCAGCCGGTGCTCAATACTTGGTCAGAGTCTGAAGCGGTGTTCCAGATATCGGTGGCCCGGAAATGCGAGAAATTAGGTTGCGGATAACCTACGGATTGTATTACCTGCAATTTTCCCTGATTGAACAAATCGCGCATTCCCGTCATGGACGGGTGAAAGCCCGTATTGGGGTAGTTGGTGAGCGGTAAAACTTGTCCCTGCGGGATGAGTACATTGGAGCGGGCAGCAGAGAGCGGTGAATACTGGTCAATGGGAATCACCGTATTTAACCCGTCATTTCCTCCGCTCAGGAAGATGAGCACCAATACCCGGTCATTATCTTCGGCTGATTTAGCCAGGGCTTCTAACCAAGGATTATTACCCGCCGCAAATGAAATTCCGTTCACCAATGAAGGAACGATTACGGCTGCCGGGGCGGTCTTTTTTATAAAATCACGACGTTTCATGAAGTACTTTTTGGGAAATTAAGAAAGATGATATTCCGGTTGCTGCAACATGGCCTTGTAAAAGGCTTTCAACCGTGTTTGAACAATGTTCAGATTGGTTGGATCTCCGGGATCCTGCGTATACGCAATCCAGGCATCTATCCAGTATGAATCGTCTGATTGTCCGCTCAATAGGAAGCTTTTCAGATAATCAAAGGTATTGCTGCCGATTTCAATTCCGTAAAGGTATTTAACGGCATCGTTAACCAAATCATTCGGATTTGCAGGGGAAGGCAGGGCAGCCGTAAATGGAATCGGATCTATCAAAATATTGGCGCCTCCGCCCGTTAGTCCGCTACTTAAAACGGCATCGGCCATGCTCACCCGTTTGGCAATGGTATCAGAGTCAATCCATATTTCATGGAACATGGGCTGCTGATAATAGGCCGGCCATCCGGAAACCACAGGCGGGTCACCGATATTCATATTGAGCAAGGCCGCATTTGAATATAACAAATTCCAATGGGCATACTGACTGGCCAGTTGGCTTGCATTCGGAATTGTGACGTTAAACTCACGGGTCATGCCTACCAAATAATCCAATGGATTTTTAATTACGCAGCCCAATTGGAGGGTATCAAAAAAGTGCTGGCTTTTGAACAGGGCCTCAAGGGTTGGCAATAGTTCGTAACCTGAGTTCCGGAATATTTCGGCCAGCGGCGTTATAACATTGGCCTCCACCGTGGCATCAATTTTATAATAAACAAAGAAGCGGTATAGGTTCCGGCAAATATGCTTGGCACATTCTTCGGTATCAAAGAGCATATCCAGTAAATCGTCCAACTCGTTTTGGCCCGATGCGCCCAGTTGCCCTTGAATAACCGTGTTATTATAGAAAGAACTGAATTGCTTATTGCCGGTATGATGCTTAGTAGAATCGAAATAATAGGTGAGTGTTAATATATTGATTCGATAGCCGGTCAGCACTTTGGCGGCTTCTTTTACGTCATCTTCAGTCCACAACGCATCGGGGCCTTTTCCTACGGTAAATAGCTCCTGTAGCTCCCGCGAATAATTTTCGTCTGGGGCAAGGGCCGAATTTAATTCTCCGTTCAGGTAACGCAACATACTTACATCAAGCGTAACCAGCTTAGCCAGGTTTTTAAAGTTACCCACACAGTTTGACCGCAGCATGGCATAATGAATGTAAAGCGCCTGTGCCACATTCACCACATTGGCTTCGGTAGCAAAATGATTATGCAGGAACAGGGTCATTTTTTCACGGATATTGGGTCCGTTGTTAATCATCTGTCCGATCCACCAGGAGCGCAAAGAATCTACGCGGAGGTTATTGATGAGCGGATTATAATTGGTTACCGGATCGTTTACCCAGGTTTGGCCGGCCGGCACATTGGCATCGGCAAGGGTACCGTTATAATTATTGACAGGCGGTGCCGGCTGGGCACCCGGAACGGTCAGGATAAAATCAACGGCTTGTTCCATGCTCATTTGCGTAAGCATGTCAATGTCTGATTTTTTGGCTCCGAAGCCTGTTCGGCGAAGTAAATGGGCGGCCTGCATTACATCCCAGGTGCCGGTATATGGGTCAAGTCCGGAAAGTATTTTTACCGGCTCTTCATTGCTTTTTGGCCGTGCAGGATGCAACAGCGAAAGAAATTCTTTACGATTCATAACACAAAATCAAGGTGTTTACCTTTCTCAAATATATTGAAGTTTTGAGATAAACAAGTGCTGTTTAAGCCAATAAGCTAAAATTTAATATGAGGTTTACGAGGATAAGTTTCAATGAAACGCACTATTTCTGAAATAAAAAATACCCTTTTTTTATGCAGGTATTTCATTTTTTGGCGGAGAGTGAGAGATTACTACATGATCTCGTTAGTGGGGGAGCTTCATCAGAAAATGTCGCTCACTGCGTTCGCTGTCATTTTTATTTTCCATCGGCCTTAAAAGCAAGCTTTACGGCCTCCTGAAAATAAAAATGCCCGCAATTTATGCGGGCATTTTCTAATGGCGGAGAGTGAGAGATTCGAACTCTCGATACCCTTTTGAGGTATACACACTTTCCAGGCGTGCTCCTTCAACCACTCGGACAACTCTCCAAAACCCTTTTGTATTTCAAAAGGAGTGCAAAAATAGCAAATTCCGGCTACCGGCTGAGTTCGCCCCGTAAATTTTCGGTAAACCGGCGTTTTACTTCCTCCATATCATCAAAACGGCCCATCAAATACATTAATTTGGTAACGGCGGCCTCCGTAGTCATGTCGGCCCCACCAATTACGCCTGCTTTTTCCAGTCCCCTGCCGGTGGCATACAGTGATTGTTCCACGCCTCCGGATATACATTGGGTGATATTTACGATTAAAATACCCCGTTGGCCGGCTTCTTTTAATACTTTCAAAAATTCGGGATTCCCGGATGCATTGCCTGTTCCGTAAGTTTCAATAATCAGTGCCCGGAGTCCGGCCGTTTTGAGCAGCGCTTCGGTAACTGCCGCACTTATGCCCGGAAAAAGCTTCAATACGGCAATGTCCGTGCATAGGTTTTTGCTCACCATAAATGCCTTACCCGAGTTTTTGCGCAGGTATTTGCGGTTTAGGTCAATGTGTACGCCGGCTTCGGCCAAAGGCGGAAAATTAGGTGAATCAAAGGCATTGAAATGCTCTGAACTCACTTTAACCGATCGGTTGCCGCGGTAAAGTTTGTATTCAAAATAAATGCACACTTCTTTAACGGCCGGTTCTCCTTCTTCCTGAAGGGCTGCAATTTCGAGGGCGGTTACCAGGTTTTCCCTTCCGTCGGTTCGGATGATGTTGATGGGCAGCTGGGATCCGGTAAAGATGACCGGTTTTTGCAATCCGCGCAGCATAAAGCTTAATGCCGACGCGGTATAGGCCATGGTGTCGGTGCCATGCAGTATTACAAAACCGTGGTAGGTTTGATAGTTATCTTCAATGATTTGGGCCAGTTCAACCCACACTTCCGGACTCATGTCTGAAGAATCGAGCGGGGTATTGAGCGAAAGTGAGCTCAGTTCCAGTTCGAGTTGTTCAATTTCGGGAATAAATCCGCGGATGTTATTGAACGGAAGTGGCTTCAGGGCTCCGGTTTCGGCATCGCGAAAGCTGCCTATTGTGCCTCCGGTGTAAATGAGCAGAATGTGCGGTTTTTGCATACGATTATTCTATTCCAAAAATAAGATTGGCGTTACGGCTGGTTACTTCGGCTACTTTGAGGAAAGTAGTCTGTTTAATATCGGCCAGGCGCTGAGCCACTTCGTAAAGGTAAGCCGGTTCATTGCGTTTTCCACGGTAAGGCACGGGAGCAAGATAGGGAGAATCGGTTTCCAGTACCAATTTTTCGAGCGGAACGTTTGCCAGGGCTTTGTCCAGGCCTCCGTTTTTAAAAGTACTTACCCCACCAATCCCTAAATAATAACCCAGTTCAATCAAGCGCAGGGCCTGTTCTTCATTACCGGTAAAGCAATGGAAAATACCTCTGACCTTACTAAATTCGGGGCTTTCAATCACTTCGAAAATTTCATCAAAGGCATCACGGCAGTGAATGGCCACGGGTAAATCAAATTCCACACTCTTTTTTAACTGGAACGAAAATGCATCCACTTGCTCTTTCAGATGGGTTTTATCCCAGTAAAGGTCAATCCCGATTTCGCCCACGGCATAGAATTTTTCTTTTTCGAACCATTCAAAAATTTGGGCCAGTTCTTCTTTATAGTTGTCTTTCACCGAGCAGGGGTGAAGGCCCATCATGCCATACAGCTTTCCCGGGTGTTTTTTACACAGATCGATCAAGGGCTTGGCCGTTTCGGCATCCACGTTTGGAAGGAAAATCCGGTTTACGCCTTTGCCCGCTGCTCTTGCCAACACGGCATCAATTTCTGTGATTAAACTTTCTTCGTATAGGTGAGCATGTGTATCTGAAAGCATTCCCGGTTGTATTTGTGGCAAAAGTAATATACCGCTTCAACCCGGATAGGGTTAGCCGATTTTTATGCCCGCCTTTTTCTTTTGTCGGATACCAAGCCTCAAGTCTTAAAATTCAACTTTAACACAAATCAGGTAACAATATAAGTCTAAAAGTTTCGTTAAAGTTACCTTCTTGTTGAATTGCAAAAGAATGTTAAAACCGGCTATTTCACATAGAATTGCCGTTTGTTTGGAAATTTTAAGAAATTTGCCGGTTGGTTTTAATTGAGTATGATAACGCACTTAAAGGGTAAAATTGCGGAGCTGAGTCCTGCACATGTTGTAATTGACTGCAATGGTGTTGGTTATATGCTGCACATTTCATTGAATACGTTTTCCAAAATTAAAGATTTGGGAGAGGTATTCATTTATACCTTGTTGATTGTTCGTGAAGATGCCCACCTATTATATGGTTTTTCGGAGCGCGATGAGCGTGAGATTTTCATTCAGCTGGTATCTGTTTCTGGAATCGGTGCAGCTACGGCGCGCATGATTTTGTCATCCCTGTCGGCCGATGAAATCCGCTCGGCCATTTCTGCCGGTGATGTTCGCCGGTTTAAGGCCGTAAAGGGTGTCGGCGAAAAATCAGCCCAACGCATTATTGTTGATTTGAAAGATAAAATGGGTCAGTTTACCGGTTCTACGGGCATGGGAGGCGTACTTTCCATGCAGGCTGAAGCGGCTGCTGCCCTTGCTGCCCTCGGATTTTCAAAAGCTCAGGCCGATAAGGCCCTTGGCGCAGCATTAAAAGAACCCGGAGCAAATGATTCGGTTGAAAAGCTCATCAAACTATCACTAAAATTTTTGTAACCCACCGTGTCTCAAAGGATTTTAAAATACGTATTCCCCATATTCATTTTATTTCCGGTGTTTATACCGGAGATTGCCCAGGCCCAAACGCCTGATTCACTTGCCTGGCCATTGAACTCAAACAATGCAGGCTCGGGTGGGGTTTACATGGATCCGCCAGAAACGTATACCGAAGAAGTAAAATACGACCCGGCCACCAATTCGTACACCGTTATTTACAAAATGGGCGAACTTGAAATTGGCCGTGAAATCATGACTTTTGAAGAGTATACAGCCTATGTAGAGCGTCAGGAGCGTGAAAAATACTGGAAAAAGAAAGAGGAATCACGGGTAAATGGCGAAGAATCAAACAGCCTGATTCCCTCGCTCAATGTGGCCGGTGATGCATTCAAAGGAATTTTCGGAAGCAACAAAATTGAAATCCGTCCCCAGGGAACCGTTGAGCTCATCATGGGCGGTATTTTCAATACCAATCTGAATCCCTCCATTCCGATCAAACAACGCCGTACCGGTAACTTTGATTTCAAGCAGAACATCCAGCTGAACGTGGTGGGTAAAATTGGAGATAAAATCAATATCAACACCAATTTCAATACCCAGGAAATGTTCAACTTTAAAAACAAGTTGAACCTAAAATACGAGGGGCAGGAAGATGATATCCTCAAACTGATTGAGCTGGGTAACGTACAAATGACCCTTCCCGGATCATTAATTACCGGTATGCAGAGTTTGTTCGGCGGAAAGTTGCAACTCCAGTTCGGCCGCCTGAAAGTAACGGGTTTATTTTCGCAGCAGCGGGGTATGCGCGAAGAGGTGAACGTAGCCGGTGGTGCCCAGATCCAGAAATTTGAAATTTCGGGTGCCGATTACGAGGCCAACAAACACTATTTCTTGGGTGAATATTTTAAACAGCAGTACGATAATGCCCTGCGCAACCTGCCGCTTATCAATTCCAATGTGCGGATTACCCGCATCGAGGTTTGGGTAACCAATAAGGTAAATGCCGTTCAAAACGTGCGGAATATTGTGGCCCTTCTTCCTGTAGGTGAGTCAACATGGCCCATTAACACCGTTGGCGGAGCAACCTATCCCGACAATATCAACTTACCCTATTACAATCCGGCCACCTGGACCCAGAATGACCGTACCAATGTTTCCAGTAATAAGTTTCAGTCGGTTGAATCGGGAACGGAAATTGAATACCTGAACAATGCCCGTTTGCTGAATCCGAACGAATTTACCTATAATGATTTATTGGGCTATATCTCGCTGAATCAACCCTTGAATAACGATGAGGTATTGGCCGTAGCATACCAATATACCGGTGCCGACGGAATTCTGCACCAAGTGGGTGAATTTTCTACCGATGTACAGGCTCCGGATGCCTTGATGCTTAAACTCTTGAAAAGTACCGGTTTGGACGTGAAAAAACCAAACTGGAACTGGATGATGAAAAACATTTACAGCATCGGCGGTTTTGGAATCAGTCAGGAAAAATTTGTGCTCAATGCCTTATATCGCGACGTAGAAAAGGGAACCTTGATTAACTTTATTCCCGATCCTTCCTTGCCGGTAGGCGTAAAAGAAACCCCACTCTTAAAAGTATTCAACCTTGACCGTCTGAACCCCAACAACGACCAGCAGCCCGATGGTTTCTTCGATTATATTGAAGGGGTAACCATGCAATCGCAAAATGGTAGAATCATCTTCCCGGTTCGGGAACCTTTCGGTAAATTCTTAAGAGATAAAATCGGTCCCGGCCCCAATGCCGATAAATATGCGTTCGACTCGCTCTACACAACCATACAGCCGCTTGCTAAACTCTATACAGAGCGTAACCGTTTCTATTTAGGTGGTGAGTTTCAATCCAGTGCCAGTTCTGAAATTCAGTTAAATGCACTCAACATTGAACCGGGATCGGTAACCGTTACGGCAGGAGGACAGTTGCTTACCGAGAATGTAGATTACACGGTTGACTATACCCTGGGCCGCGTTAAAATCATTAATACCGGACTGCTTACTTCGGGAACGGCCATTAAGGTGAGCATGGAAACCAACCAGCTCTTTAACCAGCAAACCAAACGGATGGCCGGTGGTAGGATTGATTACACCATCAATAAAAATTTTGTGGTGGGTGGAACCATCATGAACCTGAACGAACGCCCTTTTACACAAAAAGTAAATATTGGAGAAGAACCCATTTCAAATACCATTTGGGGATTTGACCTCAGTTACAATAAAGAGTTACCTTGGTTAACCCGACTCATTGATCGCATACCGGGTATCAGCACCAAAGCGCCCTCCCGCATTAACGTGTTTGGAGAGTTTGCCCACCTGATTCCGGGCTACAACAAAGTAATTGGTAAACCCGGTTACTCGCAGATTGATGACTTTGAAGGCGCCGAGTCGGTAATCAACTACCAGATTTTTAGCCAGTGGAGACTGGGAACCGTTCCGCATAAACAGACCGAACGATTCCCGTTTGCCGAAAAATTTAATGATATCCGTTCGGGATACGGACGTGCCCTGATGACCTGGTACAACATGGACCCCGTGTTTTTCCGTCAAAATCAGGGAGCAACACCGGAGCCGATTTTCAGCGATAAAAATTCACGTTCAAACCATTACGTGCGTGAGGTGCGGCAGGTGGAAGTATTCCCCAATTTACAGTTACCTCCCGGGCAGCAACCCAACCTGAACGTGTTTGATGTGGCTTTCTTCCCGAAGGTGCGTGGTCCGTACAATATGGATTTCAACTCGCTTAATCCGGATGGAACAATTGCCGATCCGCGTAAAAGTTTTGGTTCCATCATGCGCCGTACCGAGACCACCGACTGGGACGGAGCCAACATTGATTACATTGAATTTTGGCTCATGAATCCCTTTGATAAGGATTTGGACCAGTTGAAGGAATGGGAAACCGGCACCCAAGGCGCGGTAAACGAAAACCGTCTTCCCGGCGGTGGGGGTGAACTGCTTATTCAGATTGGTAACATGACCGAAGACCTCCTTCAGGACGGTAAGTTCTTCTTCGAAAACGGGATGCCGACACCAACGAATAACCTCACGGCCAACGAAACCGTATGGGGAAGAGTTCCCGCTGAACAGGTTATCAACCAGGCATTCTCAAACGGAACCGATGAACGCCGTTTTCAGGATATTGGTTATGATGGTTTGATAAGTTCAGCCTCTTCGGATGCGTTTGTGAAAAGCGAACAAGAACATTTTGCCGCGCTTTTAGCCAATTTACCTGCGGGTCTTACACAGGCCGCTATTGATGAAATTCTGGCTGACCCTTCGGCCGATAATTTCCGTCCGTTTATTGGCGATATGTATGTGAATGATGGAAGTACGCCGGTTGCCGGCTCATACATTCACGAGCGGTATAAAAAATTCCAGCTTCCCGAGGGCAACTCACCCGAAGGCGATATCAATCAGGCCAACTCACAGTTTCCGAACAGTGAGGATATCAATAATGACAACACGCTGAACCAGTCGGAAAATTACTTCCAGTATAAAATTAACCTGAAACCGGGTTCTTTTGAACTGGGGCAGAACTTTATTACCGATTCCATTCAAGCTTCTGTTACCGTTCCAAACGGGCAGGTGAAAAAAATTACTTGGTATCAATTTAGGGTGCCCGTAAGAACCAATGAGCGTGAAGCATTCGGGAACATCAGCGATTGGCGTTCCATCCGTTTCATTCGTTTGGTGGCCCAAGGTTTCCCCGATGATATTTACCTGCGTTTTGGCCGTTTTGAACTTGTTCGTGCAGATTGGCGCCGATACCCGGCTGACCTTTTTGATCCCGTGCCTTTCCCACCGGTAAATCCGGAACCTGATTTTAATGTGTTTACCGTAAATATTTACGAAAACTCACAAAAGCAGCCGTTTAACTACAAGCTTCCGCCCAATATTACCCAAGAAATTGACCCGGCCAACCCGGCGCTACAACAGCTTAATGAGCAGTCGCTTGCCTTAGATGTATGTAACCTAGCCGACGGTATGGCCAAAGCGGTGTACAAAACAGCCAATTTGGATTTGCGTGCCTACAAAAACCTGGAGCTTTTTGTTCACGCAGAGGATAAACTCAATAACCTGGTTGATGGCGACATTACCGTGTTTGTGCGTATCGGTACGGATGCCTCAGATAACTATTATGAGTATGAAATACCGGTATTATTATCCCAATTAACGGGTGCCGGCGACCAACAAGCCGTTGCTAATATTTGGCCCGATGGAAACGTAATGAAAATTCCGCTTCAGGATTTACCAGAGGTGAAACGTGAGCGTAACCAACTTCAAATTCCGTTTAACGAAATATATTCTCAGATTCTTGACAATGGAAATCGAATCACCGTAAAAGGAAATCCCAACCTTCGGGATGTAAAAACCATCTTGATCGGGGTGCGAAATCCGTTCCGCACCTTGAATCCGTTTAACGAAAATGATAACGGGCAGCCCGTTTGTGCACAGATTTGGGTAAATGAATTACGTGTTTCCGATTATTTTGAAAAAGGGGGATGGGCGGCCAACCTGCGTGTTCAAACCCAGTTGGCCGATTTGGGTACCTTTAACGTTGCCGCCAGTCATGAAACCTTTGGCTTCGGTTCAATTGATAAACGTCCGCTCGAAAGAGCCAGAAATAATACCACCACGTTTGACCTGTCTACAAACCTCGAATTAGGCAAATTTACGCCAGCCAAATGGGGGCTTTCTATTCCGTTCTTTGTGGGATACAATTACAGCATTGCCCGTCCGCAGTTTAATCCGGTAGATCCGGATGTGAAATTCCGCGACGCCCTGAGTGATTTATCCAGTGATGCCAGCCGCGACAGCTTGAGAGCCGTTTCAAACGCCATTATGCAGCGCCGTGCGGTAAACTTTACCAACGTGCGAAAAAATCGTACGAACAGTAAACGAAAACCCATGCCCTGGGATTTGGAAAACTTTGATTTTACTTATGCCTGGCAGGACCAAAAAATATCGGGAAGCCAGTTTGAATACAACAATACATTCAGTCACAGAGGTTCATTAGGTTACAGCTATGCGCCAACGATGAAGTATTGGGAACCCTTCAGGAAATCGAAACACGTAAAATCAAAATGGGCAAAACTCATCAAAGAGTTTAACTTTACCCTGCTGCCAAAGCAGTTTACATTCCGTACGGAATTGTTCCGGGAGTTTAACGAAATGAAGTTCCGTAATAATACTGATTATGAACTGCTGATTGAGCCAACGTTCCGTAAAAACTATACTTGGAACAGGACGTATAATTTTGCGTATAGTCCGTTTAAATCGTTCAACATTACTTTTAATGCCGTAAACAACGGACGTGTAGACGAGCCCGAGGGCAAGATTGATTCAAAAGTGAAACGCGATTCAATCAATACAAATCTTGGCCGTTTGGGCCGTACGGTGCATTACACACATAATTTAAACGTTACTTACAGCCTGCCTTTCAGTAAGTTTCCGCTTACAGATTGGATTACGGCCAATGTGGGCTATGCCGCATCTTTTGATTATCAAGCCGGCCAATTGTTATTGAATCCTGTAACGAATAAATTAGAAAAACCTTGGGGCAATACCATTTCCAATTCCAATAACATCAATATTCAAGGGCAGTTGAATTTCACCACCCTGTATAATAAGGTGCCTTATTTGAAAGGGTTAAATTCTCCGGGCGGGCCGGCTAAAACAGCTCCAAAACCGCAAAAGCCCGGTGAAGACCCCAAAAAGGATGATAAGAAAGATCCTAAAAAGGATGAACCTAAAGTGAAAATTGTGGTTTTTGAAGCCGAGAACTACAACTTCCGCAAGGATAAACCCCGAATGATTAAACACAAACTGAAAACCGAAAAAGTAACGGTAAAAGTGTTTGACGAAGAGGGGAAAGAAGTAAAAGGGAAAACGGAAGTCTTCGACAAAAACAGGGTGAAGTTTACCCCGAGCCGCGATGCCAAGAAAGCCAAGGTAAAAGTAGAAGGTAAAATAGAGAAAAAAGACATCAATGTGGGTCGTGAAATTGGTCGTTTCTTTGCCGGAATCGTAACAGGTATCAAAAACGTTTCGGTTACCTACACCCAATCAAACGGAACTACTTTACCGGGCTATATCAATAACTCCAATATGCTGGGGCAGGATTTCAGCACTGGTTCGCCCGGTTTTGGTTTCGTATTCGGTGAACAATTCTCTGGCCGAGGATTGGCCCGCAAGGCAGCCGATAACAACTGGCTCACGCGCGATACAACCCTGAATGCCTTTTTCCTGCGTTCACGTAATTCAAATTTAAACATCTCAGCCACGGTTGAACCCATTAAGAGTTTACGTATCCAGTTATCGGCTACCCGTCAGTTTACACAAGGTTCGCAGAGTTTGTTCAGGTTTGACCCCCTGATAGATGACTTCAACGAAATAAGTGTACTCGAAACCGGAAACTTCTCTATTTCATTTTTGAGTATTGCTACGGCATTTAGTGACCCGATGGGTAAAACCACCGATTCTCCGTTATTTGCCCGGATGTTAGATTACCGTAAAGAATTATCGGCCCGTTTAGGAGGAGCCAATCCGTATTCGCAGGCAGGCGGTAACAACGGTATGTCAACTACCGATGCGGGTTACCGGTACGGATATAACCGAAACCAACAGGATGTACTGATGTACTCCTTCTTGGCCGCTTATTCTGGAAGGTCTCCGAGCGATGTAAATACGAATATGTTCCCAAGCATTCCGGCCATAAACTGGAATGTTACGTATGATGGTTTGAGAAACATCGGGATTTTCAAAAAACTTCTCCGCAACTTTGTTATTTCTCACGGTTACCGCTCCACATACAGCATTACCGGCTTTATGAATAACCAACGTTTTGTTGAAAATGATGCCGTACCCGGATTCACGGACGTAATTGATACCACCCAGAATTTTGTTTCACAGTACATTCTTCAAAACGTAAGTATCATTGAGGCATTCAGTCCGCTCATTAATTTCGACATGACTTGGAAGAACAGTCTCACCACCAAAATTGAGGTGAAAAAGAACCGGAATGTGGGTATGAATTTCCAGAACAATCAGCTTACCGAAAACAGCACCATGGAATATATCATCGGGGTTGGGTACAAAATCGAGAAGTTGCGCCTTCCCATTATTGTGGCCGGAAAACGCTTGGAGAACGACATGAACATCAGGCTGGATATTGGCGTTCGCGACAATAAAACCATTGTGCGGAAAATTCCGGATGCCAATGCCGTGGGCGAGCAACAGCAGATTACCGCCGGACAGCAGAATATTACCATCAAGTTTTTTGTAGACTATGCCGTAAGTAAAACCATTAATGTGCGGCTATTCTTTGATCACCTGAGGAATAATCCGTTTGTGGCTAACCAGTTTAAAACCCGGAACACAAATGCCGGTATAAGCTTACGCTTTACCTTAGCGCCATAGTAAAATATTTTTTCTTCTTTTGGTACTTTTGATATATGATTTGATATAAAAATCATGTACGTTTGAACCCATATTAATACCTATTTTTTATGAATATACCTGCCGAACTTAAATACTCGAAAGATCACGAATGGATTCGCGTTGAGGGAGAGTTTGCCTTTGTTGGAATTACTGATTTTGCCCAGGGCGAATTGGGTGATATTGTTTTCGTGGAAATTGACAAAATAGATGAAACCCTTGACCAGGAAGAAATTTTTGGTAGTGTGGAAGCCGTAAAAACCGTTTCGGATTTATTTATGCCCGTGGGCGGAACCCTTGTGGAAATAAATTCGGCATTGAACGATAATCCGGAGCATGTAAACTCAGATCCATACGGAGAAGGTTGGATGATTAAAATTAAGGTATCAGATGCCACTGAGTTAGAAGGACTCATGGATGCTGCCGCCTATAAAAGTTTCATCGGCGCAGCATAAGATTTTAAATACTACATAGAGAGTAGGGAAAGAAGATATTCTTTCCCTATTTTTGTTTCATGAATTACCTTTTTCAATCTCTTAAACATTTGCTTATGCGTTCTGTAAATCAAATTTTCGCCCTATTTTCTTTCTTTGTGTTTTTGCCTTCTGCCGCAGGCTTGTTTTCACAGGCACCTTTGGCAGTAGCCGCAAAATCATTTCAGTATACCATGAAATCCAATGATGGCACAAACGGAAGTGCCGTAGCCTATGATCCGGTTAAAAATGTATATGTTGCTGTTATTGCGGGTAATGCAAGTTTTCCTTTAGAAGGATTTGATGCAAGCGGGCGTTCCCTTTTTTCAGTAGAAGCCGGGTTTGATTACAGGGGGATGTGGTATAATTCAGCGGCTAAACGTTTTGAGGGAAATGGTGCCGGATCTGCCGGATATGTGGCTTTTACATTGTCAAATAACAATATGCCCACCATCGTTCAAAATACCATTGTAGGACAAAATCAACCCGAATTTCAATCCGTGGGCTGCTTTTATGCCAAAAAGAAAAAAGTATGTTTTCTGAATATTCCTAACGGAAGCATTGATATGTATCCTGCAAATAAGGCCGGTAATCCAAAGTCGGTAAAATTGAATACCTCCGAATTAAACAATTTGAATGTTTACGGGCTTGGATACACAGGTGTAAGCGGATATGAATTTGTTTGTTTAGACGCTGTAAAAAAGAGCCTGGTGTTTTTTAATGCCAAAGGAAACATGACAGGAAGCACCAAACTGCCAGCCGGAGCGCCGGTGTATGATATTTTTGCTTTTTCATATGCAAACGGCCATGCCTTTTTGTACGACAAAGATGACCGGGTTTGGCATGCCTACAAAGTATTCTGATTCTAATTGGCTAATAAGGCAAAACGCTATCCATGTTTTTATCCAGAACAATTACGGCTTGGCTTTGGGCTGCGGTAATTTTAATTTTTTGTTTATTACCGGGAAGTGAATTCCCCAAAAATGAGCAGCCTTTTGCTGATAAACTGTTCCATGTGTTGAGCTTTGCCGTTCTCACATTTTTGTTAATTCCTGCACTAATCAGACAATATACGTTTAAAACCCTTCGTTTTAATGCTGTGCCTGCTTCCCTGATTTTTTCCGTTTTATTCGGAGGGATCATTGAACTTTTACAACATTGGGGTGTAAAAAACCGAAACGCCGATTTGATGGATTGGCTTTTTGATGGATTGGGAAGTTTTGCCGGTGTGGCATTGTTCTTTCTTATCTACGGTTTTAATCACTTTAAAAATAAACGAACATGGAACAAACAACTAAAAATCTGAAAAGGACCTCGCCCAAGAAAATGGTTTTCTTTACCCTGGGCGGAATTGTTGGCTTATCCTTAACCCTGCTTGCCTTTGAATGGGGATTTTATGCTTCGGTTAAGCCTTTCGCATCGCACAACTACGTTCCGGCCACCCCGGTTGAAATGCCGCCTATTCTTTTGCCTGAAGATGAAAAGGAACCCATGAAATCCGTGAAGACAATTGTTGCTGAACCTGAAATTCTGAATCTGGTTGATAAATCAGAAGATAAAGAACCGGAAGGGATTGAATCGGATAAAAACCGGGAGGGCGATACGGCAACCGCGGTTGGAAGCATTATTCCAATTGATGAAATTGAAAAGCCAGATGATAATGAACCACTCATGTTCGCCGAAGTTATGCCTTCGTTCGGTAAATGTGCCGGCATCAAAGATGAAACAGCCAAATCTGAGTGTACGCACCGTGAGCTCGGTCTCTACCTTCAAAAAAACATCAGCTATCCCGAAAGGGACAAAAACCTTGGCTTTGAAGGGATTGTTTACATTCAGTTTGTAGTAGATGAAAATGGGAATGTTACCGATCCCGAAGTTAAAAGGGGTGTTTCAAGAAACATTGATGCAGAGGCATTACGCGTAGTGAAAAAAATGCCCAAATGGTCGCCCGGGAAGCAGGGATTGAACAATGTTCCCGTACTTTACGTTCTTCCGATAAATTTTTATATCAAGTAGTAGCGTTTTTAAGATAACAATGTATATTTACACCCAATAATTTTTGGAATGGAACCGAAAAAATATGAATCAGCCGATATAAGCAAAAATAGAAGATTCTATTTTGCTATAGGCTACACTGTCGCATTCTCCTTCATGCTCGTGGCTTTTGAATGGAAATCATTCAAAGAGGTTGTGCTTGAGCAGTTTATTGAAGTAAAGATGGATGAATCCATTGAAGAATTACAAACCATCATTATTCCGCAAAACACTCCTCCTCCGCCGGCAGCTCCGCCTCCACCGGTAGTTGAAGAACTTGAAATCGTTGAAGATGACGAGATTGTTGAAGAGGATGTTGTGGTAGACGTAAGTGCGCCCGAAGAGGTTTCTGCTCCCGTGGTAACCAATACACAGGTTGAAGAAGTGGTAGATGATACACCATTCGTTGTGGTTGAAGATATGCCGCGTTACAAAGGCTGCGAAAGCGTAAAAGATAATGATGCCGCCCAGGAATGTTTCCAGAAAGAATTAGGTAAATTTTTGGGTAAAAACATCACCTACCCGCAGCGTGCCAAAGAGGCCAGCGTTGAAGGTATCGTTTACGTGAGCTTCGTAGTTGGAAAAGATGGTAAAGTAGGTAACGTAGAACTGAAAAGAGGTATCGGCTTCGGATGTGATGAAGAAGCCATGCGCGTAATCAAAATGCTTCCACAGTTTACCCCGGGTAAACAACGTGGTCGTCCGGTTCCTGTTGTTTACAACGTTCCGATCAACTTCCAGTTAAGATAAAACAAGCCAAATAACATGTTAAAAGCCAATCCCTAACAACCAAAAGGGATTGGCTTTGTTTTTTAATACAACACAACTATGGGAAAGAATACAAACCTGCTCAGAACACTTCCTTCACAGCGCATCTTAATCATCGATGGTGCCATGGGGACCATGATTCAACGGTACAAATTAGAAGAAGCTGATTTTCGTGCTGAGCGGTTTGCCGATTTTCCCCATTCATTGAAAGGAAATAATGACCTCCTTTCCATTACCCGGCCCGATATTATTCAGGAAATACACGAACAGTATTTAGAAGCCGGTGCCGACATCATCGAAACCAATACATTTAGTTCTACTTCGGTGGCTATGGCCGATTATCATCTGGAACACCTGGCTTATGAATTGAATCTGATGTCGGCCAGGGTTGCCCGCAAAGCCGCCGATGCCTACACGGCGAAAACCCCGGACAAACCCCGGTTTGTAGCGGGAGCAATTGGCCCAACCAACCGAACGGCATCCTTGTCTCCGGATGTAAATGACCCGGGTTTCAGGGCTATTAATTTTGATCAGTTGGTGGCTGCGTATGCCGAGCAGGTAAGAGGTTTGGCTGAGGGCGGTGCCGATTTATTTTTGGTTGAAACCGTATTTGATACCCTCAATTGCAAAGCTGCCCTGTTTGCCATTGCCGAATACCTGGAAACCACCGGGAAAGATTTACCCGTAATGATTTCAGGAACCATTACGGATGCCAGCGGAAGAACACTTTCCGGCCAAACCGTTGAAGCCTTTTATATTTCCATAGCGCATGCCGGTCCGCTAAGTATTGGTTTAAATTGTGCCTTGGGAGCCAAAGAAATGAAGCCGTATTTATATGCCTTAAACCGTATGGCCGATTGTTATATCAGTGTATATCCGAATGCGGGTTTACCAAATGAATTTGGGCAATATGATGAATCGCCTGCAGCCATGGCCGCCCAGGTGGAAGAGTTTATGGCCGAAGGCTGGGTGAATTTTGTGGGTGGTTGCTGCGGAACCACCCCGGACCATATCCGTGCCATTGCCGAAAAAGCCCGCAACTACAAACCCCGATTTGTATCTAATTTGGTATAAAACCATGAAAGCCTTGCTATCTTTCGGTCAATTCTGCTCTTTGGCCTTGTTCCTTTTGCTAAATGGCCCTGTTTCACACGCCCAAATTTCTGATTCATTTTTGTATTCATTCTTTCAACAGCATCTGGAATATGTAAGTGACGGTTTTGATTTTCCGGTGGGGAAACCCGATGCCAAAAAGTATTACAACGCGCAAGTATTTGGGAAAAATAATCACTTGGGCGACGATTGGAACGGCGTAGGCGGCGGAAATACCGACTTGGGCGACCCTGTTTTTTCCTGCGCCAACGGTTATGTGGTTTACGCTGCCGATTATGGCCCGGGATGGGGAAATATTGTCCGGGTGTTGCATGTGATTTCCTTATCACCATTGATTGTGGTTGAAAGTCTGTATGCCCACCTCGATGAAATCAAGGTTTCCGTTGGCCCCGTTAAGAGAGGTGATTTGCTGGGTACTATTGGAACTGCCGATGGTGCCTATTGGGCGCATTTGCATTTTGAAATCCGAACCGAATATAACATGCCGGTTGGCGGCGGATATTCAACTATAACAACCGGATACGTAGATCCCACCAAGTATATCAGAGCAAATCGGCCGCTTTTGCGCAACTAAATATCTATCTTCCTTATCGGGGATGATACTTGGTATGCGGCTTAGCTAAAATTTCTTCCTTACTCATACTCGCCTTTTTGGTTTTCTGACTTTGAAATAAGGGTGTTTGATTGGTATAATACGGACTTTCGGGATGATTGGAATTCCCGAATGGAACCAAGGTTCGTATTTCTTTCACACCCGCCGAATCAAATTTCACAAACTGTGTATAGGTATCGCCGGCTACTAATACGTATTTATTTCCTCGTCTTTCGCCATAGTTGGCTGCCAAAGCATCCGGAAAGCCCGGGGCGGCAAATTCACGGTCTCCTTTTTTTACCACAAATATTTTTCTGAGCGGAACTTCAACATTCCCAAAGTGTTCCATAAACCAAGCCTGCGCATTTTTAGCTGCACTGATGAACTCTTCTTCTGTTATAACTAAATCGGTTATAAAATGCCGGTCATTGTATTTTTTGCTTTTGAACAAATGGTCTACAATGACCATAACTGCCGATGTGGCCGCATCATTGGTATCGGCCGTTCCGCCCCAACTTTTAAATACCTTCAGCAAACCTGAAATTTCAGGAAACCGGGTTTCGTCAATCTGAAAAAAGGGTGCCATTTTTTTCATCAGATATGAATCTTTCGAATAGCTGTTATTGAATTTAATGGCCTGAAATTCCTCAAAACTTACTTTTTCTTCCGACTCCATAAATGCATGTAGAACAGTTGCCCGGTTATTTTGGCCGGGGCGTTCGTCCAGGTAATCTTTCAGTTCCAGTTTCAGTCCCGTATTTTCATCGCAGGTGGCAAAAAACGGACTGTTATTGGTATTAAAAATGTAATTGCAATCCGGATTTTCTTCATGCGGTAATTCTTCCAGTGTATGTAATCTTTTCCACACATATTGCGAATCATTGCCGGGTAAAACGCGTTTCTGGGCAATACTGTCTTCCCGGAAGGGAACCTGTCCGTAGCTTACGTAAAACAGATTATCATCCTTATCGGCATAAACAATATTAAATAAGCCGATTCCCATCATATCCAGGGTTTCTTTAAATTCATCCAGATTTTGGGTTTTGTTCATTTTATACCATTGAAGCGGTGCTTTTATATCCATGAATGCCGGATAGCGAAAGGCATAAAACTGTTTTTTATTTTCTTGGGAATTTAATACCGGACCATGTTCGCTCCAGTATGATTTTTTTTGCACGGGGATACTGATTTTGCCAATTTTTACCTTCAAAGTTACCTTGCGTGTTTCCAGATCTTTCCATTCATTGTTATAGAAATATTGTTTTTTCTTTTTTGGATTCATCTGTAGTTTGTACACATCGCCCCGATTGAAGTAATTCCAGGTCATTCCCCAGCCCAGGTGTTCGTTGTTTCCCATAAAAATAGAGGTGCCGCCTTGAAAAAGGGCTCCGTACATATTTAAACCTTCCTCACTTTTTAAATGTGCCTCGTAAAAATGAAACGTACCCGACATCTGCATGTGCGGATTGATACAGAGCAGGGTGCTTCCGTCTTCTGATTTTTGTGAATTTAAGGCATACGCATTGGATCCGATTCCGGGAACCGATTCATTATCCAGCTTACCGCCGTATATTTTTTCCATGGCACCGGCGGCTTCTGTCATAAAAGAAAGCGCAACCACATAGGCCGTAAGCACATCCTTCACGTTTACCGGAAACAACTTGGCCGAAATGCGCTGGTCGGGATGCTTGGCCGCAAACGCATTTATTCCCTGGCAATACCCATCTAAGTATTGAATGAAATCCTGTGGGAGCTCATCGTATTTTTCATTTACCACTTCCTCCGCACCGATTACATGCCTGAAAAAATCGGCTTTGGCTCCTTCCACGCCTTTTACCAGTCCGCTTTTTCCTTTGCCTATAACCAGCAAATCCTGCATTTCCATAAAGGCATCTTCGGCATTGGCCCAGGCCAGTCCGTAGGCCACCTCGGCATCGGTTGGCGCAAAAATATGGGGTACGCCCCATTCATCCCGAATGATTTCAATACGTTCCGGATTAATGGCAGGAAAGGTCTGTGCCTGCGTAAAAAAGGATAGGCTTAGCAAAAAGCCGGTAAGCAAATTTTTCATAGAAACTAAACGGTGAGAAACAATTTAAAATAGGCGTTTATGAAATGGCCGGAAGCCTTAGTATGAAGCATTCACAAATATAAAAATTTGTCTGAATATATTTTGTCTAATCAGGTTTTGAGTGAAAATATAACGATTTATTGTTCCTTGTTTTTATATCTGGGTCAGGCTATCAATAGGGCAATTCATGCAGCCGTTAATTTACTACTTTTGTTTCCGGTATGCAGCACTCTACTTTTTCCGATTATCTAAAACTCAGTGGTCTTGAGCCGCTCATCATTACGCCCCAAACTAATTTTATTAATGTGGGCGAGCGTTGTAATGTTACGGGTTCTAAACTCTTTCTCCGGCTTATCCGCGAGGAAAATTACGAAGCAGCCCTGAATGTTGCCTTGGAGCAGGTACGCGGCGGGGCGCAGATTTTAGATATTAATATGGATGAAGCCATGCTCGACGGCGTGGCCTGTATGACCCGCTTTTTAAATTTACTGGCTGCTGAGCCTGAAATTTCGCGCATTCCGGTCATGATTGATTCATCCAAATGGGAAATAATCCAGGCCGGATTAAAATGTGTGCAGGGTAAATGCGTGGTGAATTCCATCAGTTTGAAAGAGGGCGAAGAAAATTTCCTCAATCAGGCCAAATGGCTTCGCCGGATGGGTGCTGCGGTGATTGTAATGGCTTTTGATGAAAACGGACAGGCCGACAGTTTTGAACGCCGGATTGAAATCTGTAAACGTTCGTATGATATCCTTACCCAAAAACTGCATTTCCCGGCCCAGGATATCATTTTTGACCCGAATATATTTCCGGTGGCTACCGGGATGGAAGAACATAACAATAATGCCCTCGACTTTTTCCGGGCCACGGCTTGGATCAAAGCCAATCTGCCCCTGGCGAAGGTAAGCGGCGGGGTGAGCAATGTATCTTTCTCGTTCAGGGGAAATGATGCGGTGCGGGAAGCCATGCACAGTGCCTTTTTGTATCATGCCATCAAGGCCGGAATGGATATGGGAATTGTAAATCCTTCGCAGTTAACCGTGTATTCGGATATTCCTTCCGATTTGCTGGAACGGGTGGAAGACGTGCTCCTGAACCGCCGTGAAGATGCCACGGAACGTCTGCTTGATTTTGCCGAAACGGTAAAAACCAAGGTGAAAACAGCCGCTGAGGAAGAAGAGTGGAGAAAGAAACCCGTAGAAGAACGCCTGAGTTATGCGCTCATTAAAGGCATTGACCAATACATTGAACAGGATACTGAAGAAGCCCGTCATTTAGTTGAGCGACCCCTGCATGTAATTGAAGGCCCTTTGATGGCCGGTATGAATGTGGTTGGGGATTTGTTTGGCAGCGGCAAAATGTTTCTTCCGCAGGTGGTAAAAAGCGCCCGGGTCATGAAAAAATCGGTGGCCTATTTAACGCCCTTCATTGAAGCCGAAAAAAGCGCCGGGGCATCGTCTTCGGCGGGTAAGGTGCTTATGGCTACCGTGAAAGGCGATGTACACGATATCGGCAAAAATATTGTTTCGGTGGTATTGGGCTGTAATAATTATGAGGTGCTTGATTTAGGGGTGATGGTTTCCTGTGAAAAAATTCTGGAAGCGGCACGCCTTGAAAACGTAGATGTAATCGGCCTCAGCGGATTGATTACACCTTCCTTGGATGAAATGGTTCACGTAGCCAATGAAATGGAGCGCCAGGGTTTTGATATTCCCCTGCTGATTGGCGGAGCCACCACCTCAAAAATTCATACCGCCGTAAAAATTGAACCGGCTTACACCCGTGCCGCTACCGTACACGTGCTGGATGCTTCCCGTTCCGTAACGGTGGTTGAGTCACTTTTGGGTAGAAGAAAAGAAGCTTTTGTGGCCGATTTAAAAACGGAATATACCATCTTGCGCGAACGCCATGAACGCTCACGGGAGGCCAAAAATTACCTGAGTATTGCCGATGCCCGTAAAAATAAATATAACACGGATTGGGCCACAGCCCCCATTACCAAACCCCAAAAACTGGGGATTACCGTTTTTGAAGCGTATGATTTAGAAGAAATAAGCCGTTATATCGACTGGACACCCTTTTTTCAAACCTGGGAATTGGCGGGTAGGTTTCCGGCTATTTTAGACGATGAAGTGGTGGGTGCTGCCGCCACATCGTTGTATGCCGATGCACAGGCCATGCTGGGTAAAATTATAACAGAAAAATGGCTCAGTGCAAATGGCGTTATCGGTTTGTTTCCCGCAAACAGCCTGGGTGATGATATTGAAGTGTATGCCGATGAATCGCGCAGCTCACTTTTGGCCACAAGCCGCAGTTTAAGGCAGCAGAACCAAAAGGCAGCCGGACAGCCGAACTTTGCACTGGCCGATTTTGTGGCACCCAAAGAAAGTGGCCGCATAGATTACATGGGCGCATTTGCCGTAAGCGCCGGCATGGGCATTGAACCGCATCTGGAACGTTTTGCCGCCGCCCACGATGATTATTCATCCATCATGCTCAAAGCCCTGGCCGACCGATTGGCCGAGGCATTTGCCGAGTTGTTGCACGCCCGTGTGCGCCGCGAATTTTGGGGTTATGCCGCAGAGGAGAATCTGGACAATGATGCCCTTATTGCCGAAAAATATACGGGTATCCGCCCGGCACCCGGCTATCCGGCCTGCCCCGATCATACTGAAAAAACTACCTTGTTTAATTTGCTGAATGTTTCCGAAAATACGGGTATAACCTTAACCGAATCCTTAGCCATGTATCCTACGGCGGCGGTGAGCGGCTGGTATTTTGCCCATCCGGAAGCCAAGTATTTCGGCTTGGGAAAAATCAGCAAAGACCAGGTAGAAGACTACGCCACACGTAAAAACATTGAAATAACAGAAGCAGAGCGCTGGTTGAGGCCGGTGTTGGGGTATTAAGGCTTAAGACTAAAATGGTATACCTGAACGTTCAATCTTTCAAAACCGCCTCAATTCTGTTTTTTTAAATTCCCATTCGGGAGTAATCAAGGTTTCGCCAAAATCTTCGCTGTACCAGGGTGAAAGGTCTTTATTTTCGGAATTGATAAGCACGTGTATATGCTGGGCCGGCATATAACTCTGGGCCAATAAAAATATTTTTTTTCCGCTGCTTTTATGTTCTGCCATATCCACCACAATCACGGCATGGCCCGGACTTCCACCGCGTATAAATACATCACCCGTTTTTATATCATGGATGTTGGATACCGGATGCATTTCTTTTTCTAGTGAACGTGTTCCGGCATAGGTGAAAATTAAATCCATGTATTTCCGGAAACTCTCATAGGTATCTGCCGGGGCTGCTTTTTGTTCCCAATACGTAGTATTGCCTTTTACCACCATGCGTTTTCCTTTCATCCATTCCGTATATGCGGCCCGGAAGCCGTTGGTGAAGTTGAAGGCAATCTGTTCTTTTTTATTCTGACTGTACAAATATTCCGCCCGAAGGCGCATAACGGCATCGGCACATTGTTGTAAATCTTTTGTGCCGATGTCTAAATTTATAACAGCCGCATGTACATTTTTGGGTTTAATTCTGCCGTCAAAATAGCGAACAGCCGTTCCTTCGGGATGTAAATTGAGCTTACGCAGAAAATTTCCGAAACTCCCCGCAGGCTCATCCGTGCGCAGGTAATCCTCTGGAACGGGGAAACGGCTTTCAATGGTTTTACCGTCTTCATTTAAGCGCGCTGCACGCATCTTGGCCGGATTTCCACAGCCTACGATCATTGCACTAATACCGATGATTGCCATATAAAGCATAGGTTTCATGTATGAATTAATTTTTGAGTAGTTCGTTGATGCCTACTTCTTCACTTACCCGCACGGGCAATGTCTTTTTCCAAAACAAAAAACGCGCCGTTAAATCACCCTTTACTTCAAACTGAATTTTACCCGTCACCAAAATCGACAAGAGCGGCCCCAGGGCATCTTTCCATGATTTGATATCGGTTCCCAGGTAAATTCCGTAGTAATTGTTGCTGCGTGCTTTTATGCGCAGCGGTTTGCCGTTAAAGGCAGAGCCGATGCGTTTTGAATTCAGGAATACTTCAAAAACCGGATCATTCACCTTAAAACCGAGTGCGTTCGGATTTTCAACCCGTATTTCCATGCGTATGGCCTTATTGCCGTTGGGCGCCTCGGTAAGCGTAAAGGCCCTTGCGCCCGTAACCCTTGGCGGAACAAGCTTACACGCACTGAACGATACAATAACCGGAACGATTAAAATGAGCCATTTTTTCATAAAACAAATGTACGGTTTTGACTGCTTGATTCGCCTGGTATGTAAACGCTCGAAGTTTTCGTTTATTTTTGGGGCAATTATTCAGGCATGCGAGTAGTGATTCAGCGGGTATCGGAGGCTTCCGTTAAAATTGACGGTAAAATCAAGGGCAAAATTGGCCGGGGTTTCCTCATTTTATTGGGCATTGAGGCCGAAGATACCGTAGATGATATTCAAAAACTCACCTACAAGATTAACCGTTTACGCGTGTTTGAAGACGAAGAGGGAAAAATGAACCTCAGCATTACGGATATCATGGGGCAGGTAATGGTTATCAGTCAGTTTACCTTGTTTGCCTCTACCAAAAAGGGCAGCCGTCCATCTTTTATCCGTGCTGCAAAGCCCGAGTTTGCCCGCATGTTATACGAAATGTTCATCTTACAGTTAGAAAAAGAACTCAGCACCAAAGTAGCCACCGGCGAGTTCGGTGCCGACATGAAAGTAGCACTGGTAAACGACGGTCCGGTTACGATTATGATTGATACGAAAGTGTGGGAGTAGGGTTTGAGATAAACGTTGTGTTGGGAATTTTTTTTTGGAGTCAAGAGTCAAGAACCAAGAGTCAAGATGGTCTGACGTTACCTAAATTTGGTTGACAGTTTTTACACTGATGTCTGTTAGATAATTGACAAAGGATTAAGGAATAAAGAAAAAAGACTACGATTCACACCAATACCGTCCTTTATTAAGTCTAGCAGCGGAGCGGTCTTGGCTCTTGGTTCTTGCAGCGAAGCGGTCTCAAAAAAGACTGCCTTTTACACCAATACTATCCATAATCAAGTCTAGCAGCGTAGCGGTCCGATTGCTATCGGACCTGGTTATTCCCTTTGGTCATGCTTCGTTTCACTTCGCTTGGCCCCTACGCTCCAAGGGGTTTATAATCCCGCGGAGGATACAACACGGATTTAAAATCCGTGTGTTAAGCGGTGCGGGATTGCAAATCCCTTACAGCATCAGGGCTGTTGTTCGTGAATTGGCAGTGCAGCCCCTGATTGTAAAGAAATGCATCAATTGTCTTTTTTGATACATCGATTCCTACGGATTCTTTTACTTTTTTCATACTTTCGTATTCAAGGATAAAACAAAAAAACTTGCCGTGCTATCGCCTTTAGCGGGTCTCAAAGCCCAATATTCCAATTAGTACTCGCAAGTCCGGGAAAGGAAAACGGGACTTATGCAGCTTAAAGGAATTTATTCCTACAAAACGTTTGAGTTCACCCGTTTCCTTTTTCGGTAAAATTTATGAATTTTATTCCAATGCAAACTAAAGGCAAAACGTTAGTGGTAATTGAAGAAAATGATGAAATACATTTGAATATCATCAGTAATTAGGTAAGTTTCCTAAAAACAACTTAATTTTACAATACGCAAATTTTAATAGAAACATAAATAGTTATGAAAAAAATCATTACCCTTTTAAACATATTCATTTTCATGACGGCTGCCAATGCGCAATGGACGCAAGTAAGTACAGGCTTAACGAATTCAATGATTTTCGCAATTGCTGTTAACGGGACACATGTCTATGCGGGTACTTATGGAGGAGGTGTTCATTTATCGACGAATGACGGTGACTCATGGACTCCTGTAAACAATGGATTACCCTATCTAGATGTCTTCTCCTTAGCTGTAAGAGGTACTAATGTTTTTGTAGGGCTTCATGATCAAAATTCTAGTGGCGGCGGTTGCCATGTCACATCGAACAATGGTGCTTCATGGTCGCTTTTCAACTCAGGAATGAATGATAATCAAGTTCGAAGTATTGCTGTTAATGATACCGCTGTTTATGTTATTTCAGGCTCTGTCCTAGGCGGTGGAGGGGTTTTAATGTCAAGTGATAATCACCCAACCTGGCAAACTATGAATAATGGACTGCCAAATATTGAGATGAATAGCATTACCCTAAAAGGATCAAATGCATTTTTATCAACCCTGTATGGTGGTATTTATGCATCATCAACTAGTGGTGCATTGTGGGCTACAGCCAACAACGGTATTCCAAGTAATGTCAATTTTTTCTATGTCTTTTCGGTAATGGGTTCTGATGTCTACGCTGGATCCGATAACGGGGTTTGGAAGACAACGGATGATGGAGCCTCATGGACTCAGGTGAATAACGGGATCACGGCTGCAGGAATGAACATTCGATCATTTGTAAATACAGGATCTATTCTTTTTGCGGGGACTTACGGCGGCGTCTTTATGTCGGCTGATAATGGAAACTCATGGACCGAATTGAATAACGGTTTGGGTGATCTTGAAACCCATTCATTGGCTATCTCTGATAATTACCTGTATGTCGGGACTCACAGTTCAGGTGTATGGAGATTTCCTTTAAACGAAATTGCTGGTTTAGCACAAGAAAAGGTGTCATCAAGTTTTTCCATTTATCCAAATCCTGTAAGCGACCTTGTGACATTATCATTTGACAATCAAAACATCAGTAATTTGGATATTCGCATCTACAATTTAATGGGTGATTTGGTTCATTCAGAGGAGCTATCTAATTCAAATGAATCACAAATAAATATACAAGAACTATCCGATGGAATTTATACACTTTCCATTAATTCTAATGGCTTTATTGAAAACAAGAAATTAATAATTAAACGCAATTAATATTTCTACTTTTGTTATCAGCCAAAGTGAACCTTCTATGATATGATTGATCAGCCAATTGTAAGATTCAAATCCAAAGTATTTCTAACTTTCAGGATCTTGTTACTACCGCATTTCAGATAGCAATCAACGTACTTTGCTGGTCGCGTGAACTCAAAAGTGATTTTACTGAAATAATTGATCAAGTAGAATTGACAACAAATATATCTAAACAACAAAATGAAATTGATGTAAAGATATTTAGAAAAAGTCACTATTTTGTAATCATAAGAGATGGAAAAAACCCTTCCGCTCCGCGGGATTTGCAATCCCGCGGAGGATACGATACGGCAGAGCGAAGCGGCGCACGGAACGAAGTGTAGTATTTTAAATCCGTGTATTAAGCGGTGCGGGATTGCTGGAGTGCAACGGAACATGTAATAAATCCCTTACAGCATCAGGCAAAGCGGCGCACGGAACGAAGTGTAGTATTTTAAATCCGTGTATTAAGCGGTGCGGGATTTAAAATCCCTTATAAACAGATTAAGTTGTTATTACGCCGTGTAATTCCCCCAGTCCCCTAATACGGATCCACATCAAACAGCACATCGGCGCTGCGGTGGTGTGGGTGTGTGCGGAGCCAGTCGGCACATTTTAAAATGAGGGGTTTGGCTTTGCTGATATTGTCTTGCAAGGAAAATTTAAGCAGAATATCAAAGATGAATTTATTCCGTACCCGTGTTACGCCGGGCGGTTCAGGGCCCAGTACACGGTCTTTAAACAGGTTTCGTAACTCGTTGCAGAGCGATTGGGCGGCACGCTGGGCATATTCACGGTCGGTATGCCGCACGGTGATGCGGATGAGCCGCGCAAAGGGCGGATAATTAAACTGATTACGGAAATGCGCTTCCTCATTCAGGAATCCGTCTACATCATGGGCTATAACGCGTTTTATCACGTAATGGTCGGGCTTGTAGGTTTGCAGAATCACCCGTCCTTTTTTACCCCGGCGCCCGGCCCGGCCCGAAACCTGGGTCATGAGCTGGAAAGCCCTTTCGTTTGAGCGGAAATCCGGAATGGCCAGCATCTCGTCGGCATGTAAAATACCCACTACCGATACATGGTCAAAGTCAAGTCCCTTGCTCACCATCTGTGTTCCTACCAAAACGTCGGTCTGCCTATCCTGAAAATCCTGCAAAATTTGGGCATAGGCGTTTTTCCGCGAAGTGGTGTCCATATCCAAGCGGCTGATGCGCCATTGCGGATAAATTAAGTTAAGTTCTTCTTCAATTTTTTCGGTTCCGTAGCCCTGCATTTCCATTCCGGTGCTTCCACAGGCCGCACAGGTAGGCGGAACCTGCGTCATATACCCGCAGTAACGGCATCGGAGCTGGTTAATGGTTTTATAGTAGGTAAGCGAAATATCACAATTTTTGCACTGGGGCACATGGCCGCAGTCTTTGCATTCCAACCATTGCGAAAAGCCCCTCCGGTTGCGGAACAAAATGGCCTGTTCTTTTTGTTGGATGGCTTCTTCCACCGAGTTTAGCAAATCAAGCGTGAAGTGGGTACGCAGTTCCTTTTTCTTTCGCGAAGCAGCCAGATCCACGGCCACAATTTCCGGCAGTACCGATTCTCCGTAGCGTTCATCCAGTCTGACCAGGCCGTACTTTTTGTTCATGGCATTGTGGTAGCTTTCCAACGCAGGCGTTGCCGAACCCAGTATTACGGGTGCTCCGTGTTGTTTGGCCAGTACCATGGCAAAATCGCGGGCATGGTAGTGCGGGGCGGGATCATATTGTTTGTAAGAGGCATCATGCTCCTCGTCTACAATAACCAAACCCAGATCAGAAAAAGGTAAAAACAAAGCCGAACGTGCGCCCAGCACAATTTCATAACCGTCTTTTTTGAGTACCCGGTTCCAAATTTCTACCCGTTCATTTTCGTTGAATTTGCTGTGGTAAACGCCCACACGTCCTGGAAAAATACGTTTCAGGCGTTCAATGAGCTGGGTGGTGAGCGCAATTTCGGGCAATAGGTATAATACCTGTTTGCCGCTATCCAGCGCTTCCTGTATGAGATGGATGTATATTTCGGTTTTGCCGCTTCCGGTAATGCCAAAAAGCAGGGCCGGTATTTGTTTGGCGAATGTGTTTTTGATTTTTTCCAGTGCTTCGGTCTGCAAGACCGTGAGCTGCGGAATTTCGTTTGCTCCGCTTTGTGTGCCCAGGCTGATGCGGTTTTCGGCCTCTTCAAATTCTTCCAGGATACCCTTTTTGATGAGGGCTTTGATTCCGGCGGCGGCTCCTTCCCCGGCTTTCAGCAGCATTTCGCGCGAAACGGGAACCGGATGGCCGCTGAAGTGCATGCTGTGATGCAAAAACCCGGTAAGGGCTTCGGTTTGTTTCGCCGCCCGGCTCAGTGAGCTGAAGGCACTTTTCAGGGCTTCCTCTTCTTGGAAAGCGGGGCTGAGCCGGTAATATTTTACCATTTTGGGTTTGTAGCGTTCCTGCATTTCCAGGGCAGCAATCACCAATCCGCGACTGATGAGGCTTTTGAAGTATTTCCGTACTTGTTTCAGCCCCAGTATTTTCTCGGCATCTTCAATGGTAATTCCGCCTTGGGTTTCCATGGCTTCCACCAGTAAAAATTCGCGGTCGTTCAGGTCGGCATAATCAATGGAATGTTCTTTTTGCAGTACAAATTTCGATTTGCTTTCCAGTTTGAGACCGGCGGGCAGTGCGGCATTCATCACTTCGCCCAGGCTCGCCATGTAATATTGGGCCAATGTTTCCCAAAAGGGTTTCATGGTTTCCAGCAAAACCGGTTCATCATCCAGGTAATCGAGTACGGGTTTTACTTCGTAATGCTCGGGCCGTTCGTGGTGAACGCGCCAAATGATGCCCGTATACAGTTTGCCGGCTTTAAGCGGAACCACCACGCGCATGCCTATCCGGGCAAGTTCCGGGCGCAGCGGATCGGCCTCATACGTTAGCATGTAACGCAAGGCAAGCGGCAAAACCACATCCACATATAAACCCGTGCTCATAGTACAAACATCCGAAAAATGGCTCATTCGGCGGTATATTTCGTTTGTTTTTCGAAAAGATTCATATCCTTTCGCAACTATTTTTGCACCTTTGCGCTTTGTAATCAGCCAAAAGGCTTAAATACGTTTTAAATACATGGAATGGGTAATCCGCATAGGTCAGTTTATACTTAGTTTGTCCATATTGGTTGTACTGCATGAGTTTGGTCATTATTTGCCTGCCAAGCTTTTTGGTACACGGGTTGAAAAATTCTTCTTGTTTTTTGATTACAAGTTTGCCCTGGTAAAGAAAAAAATCGGTGATACGGTTTGGGGTATCGGCTGGATTCCGTTTGGCGGATATGTAAAAATTGCCGGCATGGTGGATGAAAGCATGGACAAAGAACAGATGAACCAGGAACCACAGCCATGGGAATATCGCAGTAAACCGGCCTGGCAACGCCTGATTATTATTTTGGGTGGTGTTACCGTAAATATCATTTTGGCTTTTGTTATTTATTGGATGCTCATGTTCGTTTACGGCGAAAAATACCTTCCCGTAGCCAATATGAAAGACGGTGTTTGGGTTCAGAATGAACTGGTGGCTCAACGAATCGGTATTCAGAATGGAGATAAGATTATAAGCATAGGCGAGCAGCCCATGGTGAACTTTGGCGACATGAACGAAGCCTTGTTATATAGCGGCGGTAAATCGGTTGTGGTAGAGCGTAACGGTGAAAAAGTAAGCTTAAACAGCCCTGAAGGGATAGATCAAGATATTTTGGCCGGTGGTTCTCCTTTGGTTGTGAGTATGCGTATTCCGTTTTTTGTTGGCGGATTTAGCGAAGACGTGAGCAACGGCAAAGATTGCGGACTTCAGGTAAAGGATAAAATTATTGGTGTGGACAGCGTTCCGGTTCGTTATTTTGATGAGTTTAAAACGTATCTGTCCGGAAAAAAAGGCCAGCCTATTGCGCTGAAAGTGCTTCGTGGCGAAACCGAGCAAACCCTTACGTGTAATGTAAACGATTCGGGTTTGGTTGGCATTGCTCCCGTAAACATGAGCATGAACGACCTGGAGAAAGCCGGTGTGTATACGTTTGAAACCAAAGAATATTCATTTTTTGAAGCATTGCCGGCCGGGTTTAATAAAACGTTTGAAACCTTAGGTGGATATATCAAACAGTTCAAAGTATTGTTTACTCCACAGGGTGCAAAACAAGTGGGCAGTTTGGGTACCATCATGAGTATGTTCCCGCCCGAGTGGAACTGGCAGGCATTTTGGCAGCTTACTGCGTTTTTGAGCATCATTCTGGCCTTTATCAACGTGCTGCCCATTCCGGCTTTGGATGGCGGACATGCCGTATTCATCATTTATGAATTGATTACCGGCCGCAAACCTTCCGAAAAGTTTTTGGAAAAAGCCCAAACCGTGGGTATGATTTTACTCATCGGGTTGATGGTATATGCGCTGGGTAATGATATCTGGAAATTTATCATCAGTAAATTTATCTAAACATGAAACGCTTCCGGCCCTACAAATTCATACTTGTTATATTGATTTGTACGGTTTGTTTTTCTTGCCGGAAAGATCCGCCTCCGGTCCAGAATCCGCCGGATACTGATTCTACAGAAATAGTCGGGTATTCTATTCTGGCCAAATTGCCGGGTATTTGGAACGGACCGGTATCATCCAGCACCGCGCTTGGCGGTTATGCCGAGTGGATTGTGGATTTTCGCCCCATTTCTTCCGGACAGGTTTCCGCCAAAAATGAACTGGATGAACTGAATGATATTTTCATGTCGTTTTTTGTGGCCAGATACAACGGCAAAAACCAGCTTATTTTTCGCAACGGCGGCGGGTTTAACGGCCAAAAAAGAGTTTCCTATTTTAGGGCCGACAGCAGTGCTGAAGCCGGCGGACAGGCGTATTACCGTTTTGTTGAATTGATAAAAGGGAAAAACCGGGCCTATACCGAAGTGATTTTCAGGCAAGACAGTCTGATATTAAAAACCTATACCAATAAGTATAACCAGTTGGCAGAGCCGGTCTATCACATGGGCTGGAATGCCAAATTGCAGGATAATGTTGACACACAGGATGCCCTGAATGCGTTCCAGTATCCCAAAACCGATCCGGTGAAAGATTTCAGTACCAGTTTCTCGGGAGTGGATGAGGCCGTGTTTTACTCCCTGCTTTCCGATCCCTATCCGGAAACCGAGCAGCCGCATCTGGGGCAGACTTTGGTTCAGTTTACCTTTGCCCAGGGCTTTGCGGTTGATAATGCCAAGAAGGTATTCATTATTATAACAACTCAGCCCTTAATCAGCGGTTTTAATCTGAATCAGGCCAATATGAAATACCGTTCACGCTATGTGCGGATAGGTGCTTCGGCAGGCAGTTTTACGTTCAATTATATGCATCCGGATACGTATTATGTGTATGCCTTGTATGATAAAGACGGTAATAATACATTCAGTTCCGGTGATTACGTAAGTACCCAGAATACGAGTTTCAGCTTGGCTTCAGAAGCCAGTTCAACCGCCAATGTGCAAATGAATTTTGTTATTCCATAATCTGAGACGAATTTTTAAGTTCGGTCATCATCACATCATCACATCATCACATCATCACATAAACCCATTATCAAATTTTCCGGAGCGCATCGCATGACCGAAGGGAATAACCGAAGCATGGAGCGAAGCGTAATAAATCATCAAATTCTCAAATTAATATCGTTATTCCATAATCTGAGACGAATTTTTAAGTTCGCACATCAGCACATAAACCCATTATCAAATTTTCAAATTTTCAAATCATCAAATTAATAACCTATCTTTGCACTTTATAAACAGACGCTTTTAGTCTGCATCCACTTTCTTCTTCGTGAAGATAATATCCTCAGCGCCCGGTTTAACAACGTTACTGCCAAGGTTCCCGGGGAGGTGCCCATCCAAAAGCGATAAATTTTAGTATTACTAATGTCATTTGAAACATTAAAGCTCATTGAGCCTATTCTCCGTGCTGTTAAGCAGGAAGGATACACCACGCCTACGCCCATTCAGCAACAGGCCATTCCGATTGTATTAGAAGGCCGCGATCTACTGGGATGCGCCCAAACCGGTACCGGCAAAACGGCCGCATTCAGCATTCCCATGCTGCAGCTATTACAGGCTGAAATAGATCCATCCGACAACCGCAAGCGCCCCATTCGAACGCTTATCCTTACGCCTACGCGTGAACTGGCCATTCAGATTGATGAGAGCATTGCCTCTTATGGTCGCTTTTTGCCCATTAAACATGCCGTAATTTTTGGCGGTGTGGGCGAGGCTTCCCAAATTGATGCCCTGCGCCGCGGAATGGACATTCTGGTGGCAACTCCCGGCCGTCTGCTCGATTTGATGAACCGCCGGTATGTAGATTTACGCCAAATCCGCTTTTTTGTGCTGGATGAGGCCGACCGTATGCTCGACATGGGTTTTATCCACGATGTGCGTAAAATCATTACCCATCTGCCCCAAAAGCGTCAGACACTCTTTTTCTCGGCTACCATGCCGCCCGAAATCCAAAAATTGTCCGACAGCATTCTGACCAATCCGGCCAAAGTGGAGGTTACACCCGTTTCTTCAACCGCCGAAAAGGTAAAACAGGAAATTTACTTTGTAAATAAAAGCAACAAACCTAAATTGCTGAAAGATCTATTGGCCGATTCAACGATTACCTCAGCTTTGGTGTTTACACGCACCAAACACGGCGCCGACAGGGTGGTAAAAGACCTGGTGCGTTTTGGAATCGGTTCCGAGGCCATACACGGAAACAAATCTCAGAATGCCCGTCAGCGTGCACTTACCAATTTCAAAAGCGGCGAAACCCGCGTGCTCGTGGCTACCGATATTGCTGCCCGTGGTATTGATGTAGAAGAATTATCGCACGTATTTAACTTCGAATTACCCAATATTCCGGAAACATACGTACACCGCATAGGCCGTACGGGCCGGGCCGGGAATTCGGGAATTGCCATCTCTTTTTGCGAGCCGGATGAAGTGGCTTACCTGAAAGACATTCAGAAGCTTATTGGCAAAACGCTTCCGGTAGTTGAGAATCATGCGTATCCGCTCGATTTTTCATTATCAACCCAAGAACAGGAAAAACAGCGTGAAACCGGCAGAGGCCGATTCGGACATGGTGCAAAAGGCGGTAACCGTTCAGGTGCCGGCAAAAATCACCGAAAAGGACAAACTTCTGCTCCAAGCGGTGGCAGTCAGGCATCGCAACAGCGTTCCGCCGTTAAGAAAAAGGTGTTTAAAAGACCGGTTTAGTGAATCGTTGGTTTTAACATAATAGGGAAGGAGCAGTTTTCGGATTGCTCCTTTTTTGTGTGTGGTTAAGGGTATAAAAGCACAAACGCCAAAAGCTCCCAAAGGAGCCATGACGAAGGAAATGGATGAGAATCCTTTATTCCATGGCAAAGCGGATGGGCAATACCATCTGTACGGCTACTTTTTTGCCGTCTTTTTCGGCTGGTATCCAGTTTGGCATTTTCTTTACCGTGCTTAATGCCGCTTCATCACAGCCATTTCCAATTCCTTTTTTTACGCTGATGTCTTTCAGCGATCCATCCATGTCAACCGTAAATTCAATATACACCACGCCCTCCGTTTTGGCTTTTTTAGCCTTTTCCGGATATACGAGTGTTTTACCTATGAATTTGGCCATTTCGGTTTGTCCGCCCGGAAATTCAGGGATTTTATCTACTTTATTCAGGGCGGTGATTGGGGTGCTTTGTCCCAATACATTCGGACTAAAGGCGGCTCCCGAAATACCTAAGGCGAGCGCCAGTGTCAGAAGCGCAAGGCTCCTTGTTCTGTTTTTTGGTTTGTTCATCATTTGTATTCTTGATTTGATTTGAGATCCCTTAAAGTAGTTTACGGGTACATGCATGCCGGCCAGTGCGCAGCTCAATAGGGTTTCGCAGTAGGCTGGAACACCGGTACCTGTTTTTAATACCCATTCGTCTGCCGTAAATTCGTGTGCCTGTCGGAGTTCACGTTCAAGTAAATAATAGAATGGATTAAACCAGCCTACTATTTTCAATACTTCAAAACAGAGTATATCCGCCGTATGGGCATGCCGAATATGCGCCTGTTCATGCAGGAGTACGATTGCTAATTGTTCACCGTTTAGATTTTCGGGTATAAAAATGTGCTTCCCAAAAGAAAATGGGAATTGTATTTCCGCACTGAAATAGGTTGGATACCCATTCATTATTTGCTTTTTACTTTGCTTTACAAAACGAATCAGTTTAAACAGTTTTATAACAAAAAGTACAGATCCTACTATTACGGGTATGCCATACAGCAAGGCAAATACCGATATTCCCGATTGGTTTTCCTGGGTTTCTCTGGCAGCAGTTTGGCTTGTGATTTCGGGTAAAATAATGAGGTAGTCACCCTGAACGGCCGGAAAGGCAAAAGGAAGAAATGGAAGCAATGTGAACAGAAGCGTTCCGCCCAACAGAAAAAAACGGGCCGTGTTTCCGTCCAATCGTTTTTTGAGCAGTAGGGTATAAAGCAGGTAGAGAAATCCGGTGCCCAGTACCAATTTACTTAGAAATATAAGAAGTGCTGTATTCATGTTACTTGTTTTTGGGTATGTCTTTTTTAATGTTTTGCATCAGTGCATCCAGGTCTTCGGTACTTAAGTTGTTATTGCCGGCAAAAAAAGAAACCAGTTGTTCAAACGATCCTCCGAAGTAATTTTTTACCATACGGTTTAAACTGCCTTTCAGATACGATTCTTTGTTCATGACCGGAATGTATTTATGCGTTCGTCCGTAGGCCTCATGTTTTACCCATCCTTTTGTTTCCAGTATCCGTACAATGGTAGAAACCGTATTGTAGGCGGGCTTGGGTTCCGGAAATTCCTCCACCAGGTCTTTTACGAAAGCGCCGTCCAGCTTCCATAATATATGCATCACTTCTTCTTCGGCTTTAGTAAGTTCTTTCATATCCCAAACTTATAACTAAAAACTTAGTTATACAACTAAATTTTTAGTTATAAGTAATAATAACTTGAAAATCAACGAGTAAATTTTTATTTGCGGCTTTTCGTTTTGAGAATGGAGCCGTTTAATCCATTTAAGGGCATTCGGTTCGGATTAGCCTATCTGACAAACTCTCTTTACTTTTACCGCTTAAATGTTCTAGTGTCATGAAAATAGCCTTAGCGCAGATTAATGCGGTGATTGGAGATTTTGGGAAAAACAAGCAAACCATTCTGGCCAAGATTGAGGAAGCTGAGCGGCAGGGGGCCGAACTGGTAGTGTTTCCCGAATTGTCGGTTTGCGGATATCCGCCACAGGACTTTTTGGAGTTTACTGACTTTTTAAACCAGTGTGAGGCTACCGTCCTGGAGATTGCTTCGCACTGCAAGCATATTGCGGCCATTGTGGGCGCTCCTACCAAAAATCCGTTTGTTGAGGGTAAAAATTTATTCAATTCGGCCCTATTGTTGAAGGATGGAAAAATTATCGGCGAAGCACATAAGTCCTTATTGCCTACGTATGATATTTTTGACGAATACCGCTATTTTGAACCGGCCAGGCAATTTAACTGTATTGAATATTTGGGTCATAAAATTGCACTTACAGTATGCGAAGATATCTGGGACATTGAGGATGATTTGTTATACGTGCATTCACCTTTAAACGAATTAGCCAAGCAGCAACCTGATTTGGCAATTAACATTTCAGCTTCCCCATTTTCCTACAAACAATCAGAAAGTAGGAAAAAGGTAGTTTGCTATTGGAGTAAAAAATATGGATTCCCGCATTTTTACGTGAATTATGCCGGTGCACAAACCGAGCTTATCTTTGACGGTGGTTCGCTTGTTTCGGATGCAACAGGCCGAATTGCGGGAGAACTGGCTTATTTTAAAGAAGATTTGCAGCTTTTTGATACACAAAATCTGCATACAGAATCATTTATTGAAAACAGCGATTCCAAAACGGAGAAAATATACCATGCGCTGGTTTGCGGAGTAAGGGATTATTTTTCTAAACTTCGTTTCCAAAAGGCCGTATTGGGTTTATCGGGCGGTATTGACAGTGCCCTCACCGCGGTTTTAGCCTGTGATGCCTTGGGTGCCGAAAACGTTCACGGTCTGCTCATGCCTTCACAGTATTCATCAGACCATTCGGTAGCCGATGCCGAGCAATTGGCAAAAAACTTGGGTATGCGTTATGATATTGTACCCATAAAGGATGTTTTCAGCTCCTTTGAAGCAAGGCTTTCGCCACTTTTTGCCGGTAAACAGGCCGATTTAACCGAAGAAAACATCCAGGCCCGAATCCGGGGTACATTGCTTATGGCCTACAGCAATAAATTTTCCAACATCCTGCTGAATACGTCAAACAAAAGTGAAAATGCGGTGGGTTACGGCACGCTGTATGGTGATATGTGCGGCGGTTTGGGCGTATTGGGTGATGTGTATAAAACGGAAGTGTACGCACTTTCGGAGTTTATTAACCGGAATGAAACCCGCATCCCCGTAAACAGTATAACTAAAGCTCCGAGCGCCGAATTACGTCCCGACCAAAAAGACAGTGACAGCTTACCCGAATATGATATACTAGATCCGATCTTATTTCAATACATAGAAGAACGAAAAGGTCCGCAGGAAATAACCGCCATGGGCTTTGATGCGGCTTTGGTATTGCGGGTTTTGCGTATGGTAAACCGGGCCGAATTTAAACGCAAACAGGCAGCACCCATTCTGCGTGTATCGCCCAAGGCTTTCGGGCACGGCAGGCGTTTGCCGATTGTGGGTAAGTATTTGGAGTAGATTATCTTACTTATCCAACTTCAACACCGCTAAAAAGGCCGTCTGCGGCACTTCTACGGAGCCAATCTGACGCATGCGTTTTTTACCCTCTTTTTGTTTTTCAAGGAGCTTACGTTTACGCGAGATATCTCCTCCGTAACATTTGGCGGTAACGTCTTTCCGCATGGCTGAAATGGTTTCACGGGCCACGATTTTTGCACCGATGGCTGCCTGAATGGCAATCTGGAACTGCTGTCTGGGTAAAAGTTCTTTCAATTTTTCGCAAAGGCGTTTCCCGAAATCATGGGCCTTTGTACGGTGAATTAAGGACGAAAGGGCGTCTACCTGTTCGCCGTTGAGCAGAATGTCCATTTTTACCAGATCCGATTGTCTGAACTCGGTAATGTGATAATCAAACGAAGCATAACCTTTTGAAATCGTTTTCAGTTTGTCATAAAAATCGAAAACAATTTCGGCCAGCGGCATTTCAAATACCAGCTCCACCCGTTCAGACATCAGGTAATTCTGACTCACGATGATGCCCCGTTTATCCATACACAAACTCATAATTGGACCGATAAAATCGGGCTTGGTAATAATTTGTGCTTTGATGTATGGTTCTTCAATAAATTGCAGTGTATTGTGGTCGGGCATGTCGCTGGGCGTGCGCATCATAAATTTTTCACCCTTGGTGGTATGTGCCCAATACGAAACGTTTGGAACAGTGGTAATCACGTTCATGTTGAACTCGCGCTCCAGGCGTTCCTGAATAATTTCCATGTGTAACATTCCCAAAAAACCGCAACGGAATCCAAATCCCAATGCGGCCGATGATTCCGGCTCAAACGTGAGGGAAGCATCATTGAGCTGTAATTTCTCAAGCGATGCGCGGAGCTCTTCAAAATCTTCGGTATCAACTGGGTAAATACCCGCAAATACCATCGGTTTTACGTTTTCAAATCCATGAATGGCCTCCGCACATTGGCGGTCGGCATGGGTGAGTGTATCACCCACTTTTACTTCCTTGGCTTCTTTAATGCCCGAAACGATATATCCCACATCGCCGGTGCGGATTTCCCCCGTGGCCTCGAGCGATAGTTTGAGTTTTCCAACCTCATCGGCATTATATACCTTTTCGGTGGCCATGAATTTTACTTTGTCTCCTTTTTTGATGGAGCCGTTCATTACCCGGAAATAGGCAATAATTCCACGGAAAGAATTAAATACACTGTCGAATACCAAGGCTTGCAATGGAGCGTCCGGGTCTCCTTTGGGTGCAGGTACACGGTCAATGATGGCTTTCAGGATATTTTCAACGCCCATTCCCGTTTTGCCGGAGGCCGGAATAATGTCTTCAATATCACAGCCGATCAGGTCAATAATTTGGTCCATTACTTCTTCGGGCATGGCGCCGGGAAGGTCCATTTTGTTCAGTACCGGAATAATGGTAAGGTTATGCTCAATGGCCAGATACAAGTTGCTGATGGTTTGCGCCTGAATGCCCTGTGCCGCATCCACAATCAGCAGCGCGCCTTCGCAAGCCGCAATGGAACGGGATACTTCGTAAGAAAAGTCAACGTGTCCGGGTGTATCAATCAGGTTGAGAATATATTTCTGGCCTTCGTGGATATGTTCCATCTGTATGGCCTTACTTTTAATGGTAATTCCGCGCTCACGCTCCAAATCCATGTCATCCAGTACCTGGTCTTTTGATTCCCTCTCGGTGATGGTTTTGGTGAACTGTAAAAGGCGGTCGGCCAGGGTACTTTTACCGTGGTCAATATGCGCTATGATGCAGAAATTGCGAATGTGTTGCATGCCGCAAAGGTAATTCAAAATCGGCATGTTTTGAATGCCATTTCCAAACTCCTGTTTTAAAGTCTAAACTCCTGTTTTTGTGAATTTTATTTTACAATAAACCGCTGGCTTTCCATCTTGCCTTTATCCTTTCGCCAGTGCATCACGTAGATTCCCGGGCTAAGTCCGTCAATGGGAATCCGGGTATGCGTGCTGCTTGTTTTCATGTTCAGCACACATTGTCCGGTAAGGTTGAATATGCTCACTTCCAAGTCTACATTTTCGCTTTCCATAAAAATTTCATCTTGTGCCGGCACGGGGAAAATGCGCACCGGTTTTTCGGTAAATGCATTTTCTATCTCCATCCATCCCAGAATGAGGGTATTGAATTCGGCGGAGTCCACATTAATATCGGGTGGAGCGGGTGCCAGAATAGGCCAAACAATAACGGTATGCCCGCCGCCGGAACCAAAGGTTTCCATTTTTACGGGTATGTTCACTTCGTAAGTAAGTTGTTGTCCGCTTTGAATAACAATGGTGGGGTTCGGAATATTAATCGTGTCGGGTTGGTTGGTTCCCGTGGGCGATTTATAACCGAATTTGAGCTGTCCTTGATAAATACCCGGACCACTCATGAACATAATCATCTGGGTTTTGATGGTATCGGTGTAGAAATATTCGGTGGTGTCGGCATTCAGGAAACTCAGCGCAAAAAACTGCTGGGCATGTATTTTTAATCCGAAAAATACGAATAGAAAAAGCAGGGGTATCTTGGGGCTTGACTTCATGGCTTCAATCTTTAATGTCAAAGTTAATGATATCCTTCAAATCTCTTTTCTTATTTTTACCAAAACTTACGCTTCTTATTCACATAATATTGGTATGAATATATTAGAATTACTTGTTAAACAGATGAATAATGATGATATTCGGATGTATAAATCTTACGTTAAAAGAAGTGGAAAGGATGTGACCCGACTTGATTTGCGCCTGTTTGAGGCTTACCGAAAAGGCAAAACGGATGATGATACTTTTTCAGAAGAAAATTATGGCAAAGAAGGTTCAGGAGCCTTTCACCGGCTGAAAAACCGGGTGTTGAATGACATCAACAAGTCTGAGCTGCTCAATTTGTTTGACGAGCACGAAACCCAGCCCCATCTGCTTTTTGCGTTGTATATAAATTATTATAACCGGAATCAATTTGAATTGGCCTACCGGTATTTACTCAAAGCCGAAAAAAAAGCGATTGCCAATGAGGATTTACGCCTCTTGGATGAAATTTATGCCGGTTTTTTGAGGTTGGTACGTGAAATTCCGGCCGTAAATCCTCCGGAAATCGTTCAGAAAATCAGAAATAATGAAGAAGTACTGCATTATCGCAACCGGCTTGAGGAATTGTCTTCCTTGGTAAGTCATCGTATGCGGAGCTCACAGAATTATGCTCCGGAAGAGATGGAGGAACTAACCCACCTGGCCGAACTTGGGGACAGAGGCATACGGCTTTGGCTGGATAAGGGCTATCCGGTATTGTCGTTCCAGATTTTAAAGGCATACTGTCAGCCCTTGATTTTAAAGGGAAATTTCAAAGCCGCAGCCGAATTTTTAAATGCTAAGATTGATTTGATATCCAATACGGATGTGATCAATGCCCGCATGAGTGAATTGCGAATTGAATTACTCATTTATCTCACCAATTCACTAAATGCTTCAGGGGCTTATGATGAAGCTACACACAAAGCCGAGTTTTTAAAAACGGCCTTGGAACAGGCCGGAGATGTGTTATACAAAAAGTTCGTCTATTTTTATTATCAGTCATTGGTAAATGCATACAGCGAATTGAAAAGACCTGATAAATCGCTTGAAATATTGGATGAGATGCAGGAGAAAAATGTGGCGGCTTTGAATCCGATGTATGAGGTATTTTTGTGGGTGAATAAGGCGGTTTGCTTGTTCGATTTAAAGGAATATTCCCAGTCGGCCAAAACCATTTCCCGCCTGTATACCTCGCGCGGCTACAAAGGCATTACGGATTCATTGAAATTAAAAATCGAAACAGCCGAACTGATCATCCGTTTTGAAAGAGGGGATATGGATTTTGCCGAATTTAAAATTCCACGATTAATCAAAGATTACCGGTTAAAACCCAAAACAAGGGAATATCTGATTACCTCCATTTTATTAAACTTGAGCACCAATCCGGATTACAGGTTTTCCGACATATTCCGGGATGCCAGAACAGAACTTAATTTGCTTCCTGCCGATACCGGACAGGAGCTTATTGATTATTCGTTGTGGTTGGAAAACCGTTTTGGACGTATACAGAAGAACGGATAAATTGTTAAAAATTATAGCCCATTCCTAGGCCAAGTTTAAACATGAAATTGGCATCTCGCTTAGGGGTGTTGGGTATTTTTTCCAGATAGTTATATATTGCTGCTCCAATTCCTATATCCGTAGTTATGTTGAATTGTTCAACAGGGTTTATTGAAATTCCAATATTGAGGTTTGGCGTGTTAATAATTGCTGGTCTGGCTATGTCAGCAGCAACCCAATTTCCATTAGGAGAGGTTTGTTTGTAAACTTGGTGTTGACCTTTTCCGGCACCAATCAGTATTTCAGGGCCAAAGAAACCTTGTATGATTTTATTTTTATTAAAATAGATTTTCGGCATAAATCCAATAACAAAACTTTGGTAATTGGGAACAGTGTTCATTTCAAAAGGTATTTTTATAGATACATTGGCTTTAATTCGGCGCTCATACCAGAGTCCAATTGTAGTAAATGTTCTTGAAACATCAGTTGTGCCTAAATATGGAGCAAAATAGGTGACAACTAACCTGTTTTTTTGTTGAATTACTGATCCATTATATTTTTTGTCTGACGTGGCATTCACCAGGTCTATCAATCCGTTTCCGTACATCAGACTGTTAATGTCTTTTTTTAAAATTTTATATTTTGGGCTTTGTGCGCTTGTGTCGGATTTGTATTGAATATAGGTTGGATTAATTTCAACAATTTTGCCATTAATAATTCTTCCATCCTGAAGTAGGATTTTATCTTGGGAAAAAACAGTTAAATTAAGGAATAGGTAAATAAAGCTGAATATTAGTTTAACTTTCATAACATGGTATTTGCTTGGTTAGTAAATGCAATAATAGTAATTTTTATTTATATCCTTAATCCTTTTAAGCATAAATTTACATAAAGAAAAAGGGTATATGCAATTTGCATATACCCTTTTCACTCCTTAGTTATAAAATATGTTTATACTATGGATTTGAAATAATCAAGCGTAATTTTTAGACCCTCGCTCCGGCTTATCTTGGGTTCCCAGCCTAAAATTTCTTTGGCTCTGGAAATATCCGGTTTGCGTTGTTTGGGGTCATCGGTTGGCAATGGTTTGTATATGATTTTACTTTTGGAACCGGTTAAGGCCACCACTTCTTCGGCAAACTCTTTGATGGTAATTTCAACCGGATTACCAATGTTTACCGGCTGTGCATAATCACTCATCAACAGTCGGTAAATACCTTCTACCAAATCGTCTACATAACAGAATGAACGTGTCTGGCTTCCGTCGCCAAATACGGTAATATCTTGCCCGGTAAGTGCTTGATGCATAAATGCCGGTAGCGCACGCCCGTCGTCGAGCCGCATGCGGGGGCCATATGTGTTAAAAATACGTACAATGCGCGTGGCCAAACCATGGTAGGTGTGATAGGCCATGGTTATGGCTTCCTGAAAGCGTTTTGCTTCATCGTAAACACCACGGGGGCCGATGGGGTTCACGTTTCCCCAATAATCTTCGTTTTGGGGGTGAACCAACGGATCGCCATAAACCTCAGATGTAGAAGCAATCAGAAACCGTGCGTTTTTTACTTTGGCCAATCCGAGCAAATTATGCGTTCCCAAAGAACCCACTTTAAGGGTTTGGATAGGAATTTTTAAATAGTCGATCGGACTTGCGGGAGAAGCGAAATGCAGAATGTAATCCAGCTCACCGGGTACGTGTACAAATTTGGTTACGTCGTGGTGATAAAATTCAAAATCGGCATTGGGGAACAGGTGCTCAATGTTTTTGAGGTTTCCCGTAATCAGGTTATCCATTCCGACTACCTTGTATCCTTCGCGGATAAACCGGTCACAAAGGTGAGATCCCAGAAATCCGGCAGCACCGGTAATCAGTATTCTTTTCTTTCTGCTCATGTTTAGTTCTGTGTATTTATTTGCGCCCTTCCGATGCTGATGTATTCAAAGCCCATGTTTTTCATGGTGTTCAGGTCATAAATATTTCTTCCGTCAAATATGATTTTGCCATTCAGGCGCGATTTCAATTCTTCAAAATCCGGGCTGCGGAATTGCGACCATTCCGTGGCAATTACCAGCGCATCGGCTCCATCGAGGGCTCCATACGCATTTTCGGCATACGAGATTCCGAGTTCAGGGTGCTGGCGTTTGGTATTTTCCATGCCTTCGGGATCGTATGCTTTAACTTTTGCGCCGGCATCCAAAAGGGCTTTCATAATTTCAATGGAAGGCGCTTCGCGGATGTCGTCCGTATCCGGTTTAAATGAAATGCCCCAAACAGCGAATGTTTTTCCACTTAAATCGTTCCCCAAACGGGCTTTAATTTTATCAACCAAAATGCTTTTTTGACGGGCATTTACGTCCATTACGGCTTCCAGAATTTTAAAATCGTAACCGTATTGTCCCGATGTTTTGGCTAATGCCTGTACATCTTTGGGGAAACAACTTCCGCCATATCCGATACCCGGAAATAAAAACCGTTTACCGATACGTTCATCCGAACCGATGCCCAGGCGCACGCTGTCTACATCTGCGCCCACAAGTTCGCAAAGGTTGGCCATTTCGTTCATGAAAGAAATTTTCATGGCCAGGAATGAATTGGCGGCGTATTTGGTCACCTCGGCCGAGCGTTCATCCATAAACAGAATGGGATTCCCTTGGCGGGTGTATGGTTTGTAAAGCTCTTCTAGAATCTTTCGTGCTTTTTCGCTGCGTGTACCAATCACCACCCGGTCGGGTTTCATGAAATCGTCCACGGCAAAACCTTCCCGCAGAAATTCCGGATTGGAAACGATATCAAATTCCCCCGAATAATTTTTTGCCACGGCTTCGCGAACTAGATCGGCCGTTCCAACAGGTACGGTACTTTTATCAATGATGATTTTGTAGCCGGTCATGATTTTACCGAGCTGCTCGGCCACACCCAGAATATAGGATAAATCGGCAGATCCGTCTTCGCCGGGAGGGGTAGGCAGGGCCAGAAAAATGATATCCGATTCGGCGATGGCCTCGTTTAGGTCAGTTGTAAACGTTAAACGGCCCTGTTTTATGTTTCGCTCAAAAATGATGTCGAGGTGTGGTTCGTAAATGGGTACGGTTCCGGCTTGCATTTTCTGCACTTTTTCGGCATCAATATCCACGCAGATTACCCGGTTTCCGGTTTCGGCCAGGCAGGTTCCGGTAACCAGACCCACATATCCCGTGCCTACAACGGCTATATGCATAACAGTATTTGTTTAATTAAAGTAGGCAAAAGTAAGGGTTTTTTGCCAAAGCGATTTTGTTAAGGGCAAATAGGTTCCTGTGTGTTGTATATTGAGCCGTATCGCGGATCAATCATATCGCCGAAGCTAAGGCCCGACATGCTTTCGGGAATGCAGTTGCCACGATGCACGTAAAGTTTTAGCTTATGTTCTTTAGCCGAATTACCGTTGAGCCCGAGTTCTAAATTTACGTTCGTAAAGCCCGAAATTTCTTTACCTGAAATACTCGTGCCATTCCAAGCGAAATTTGGGTCTTGGGTATCATAAACAACCTTACTGTTTTGTTTTATTTTCAGTTTGAAATGACTGATTTCATCGGGCGGTGGAATTTCAAAACAGACTACCATTTGATATACATCATTTAAGTGGTCGCCGTTTGGGGTAATTACCATAGGAAAATGGTAGCTAATGCCCGGACTCCCCTGAATACTGTGTGCCTGTGCATCAAAATCACTCAGCTCTGCACCATTTTGCTTGGCGCATGAAAATAGGCTGCCCAAACCGAGCACCAAAAGCAGGATAATGTACTTATTTACTTGCAAAATGTTTCTTTTGTTTGGTTAACCGACCCTAAAACAGGATCAATCATATCTTCAAATGTATGATTAATCATACAATCTTCCAAACATCCGTTGGGAACTACAAAAATATTGAAATCGCCTTCCACCGCATTTCCGTCAATATCCGAAATACTGTAATGGGCATTTACCACACCGTCTATCCGCTGGCCCAGTTTGTTTTTGCCATTCCAGGCGTTTCCCCAGGCATAGGTTTCAAAAACCAGTTGCCCGTTGCGGGTAATTTCAAGCCTGAAATTTTTCACCACTTCGGCAGTAATCTGCTGTCCGCTTTGGTTACCCTGCGGATTGATGAGATGAAAACGGTAGGTATCGTTCAAGCCGTCGGCATTTGGAGTAAAGGCGGTAGGAGCAATCAGTTCATAACTGCCCAACGAAAATTGGGTTCCCATTCCATCCGGTGATGCACATTTTCGTTTACACGAAAATAGTACCGTTGATAAAAGAATCAGCCCGGAAATCAGTAAACGTTTTTTGCCTTTCATGATACAAATGTACAACAGTTTTAATTAACCTGTTTAGGCTTTGGTGCCCCAGTTTTCCAGTTCCTCGGCTGTCCAAAGTTCGGGGAAAAAAACACGGCGTTGGAAGCGTGGAGGCAGGTATTTTTGCCAGTTCGTACCGCCGGTTGCAGCAATATCTTCGGGTTTTTTCTCTAAATACCGGGCCGCACTTTTCATGTGCACCATGGGCCAGTTCACGTTTACGTCTAAATCAAGCTGACGGAGTGCCTGGCGGAGGGTTTCGTTTTCGAGGCTGTTGGCCGGTAGGGACTGAATCACTTTCCAAACATTGCAATTGCTCACTTTGTGGGCCAGATCAACCAGCGTTTCGGTGTATTTATCTTCAAATTGGCGAAGGGTGAGTGTTTTTTTGCCGGTGGCCAGTTCGGTGGCTCCGCGTTTCCAGTAAATATGGGCAAACAACTCCTCAATACTGGCATTTTTAGCAGCCAGTTCGGGGCGTACCGAGCGCTCGGTGAGGTTTATTAAATCGGTACAATAGATTTCAATCATGCGGTACTGGGCACTCTGGAAACCACTGGCCGGAAGCAGCGACATGCGGAATTTTAAAAACTGCTCGGGTTCCATGCCGTTAATCATAATTTCGAAGCTTTTGGTAAGGGCTTCAAAATACCGGTTGATGCGCAGGATGCGTGCCGTTAAAAATTCCGTATCCCGGTTTTCGCCCAAACAGATTTGCCTTAATTCATGTAATGAAAGTTTAAAATACAATTCCGTAATTTGATGGTACATGATGAAGATTTCCTCATCCGGGAACTGGGTTTTGGGCTTTTGGATTGACAAGAGGGTATCGGTTTGAATGTAATCCCAATACGTGGTTACGTCGGCGTAAAGCAAACCGTCCAGGTAAGAGTTCATGTCCTGACCCATAGCTTCATATTTGGCATGAAGTTTTTCCAGCTTGTCTTTTATTTCGTCTGTTATTTCCATGATTCTTTTATAAATTTTGTACGTGCTTTGTTCATCTTTTTAGTCTGAATAAACCAATTTTATGAAACAAATTAGCACTTATTACGTCGGCTAAATTATGATTTTAGTCATGGATCAGCGCATCGGTCCCAAATATTTGTAAATGACGTCTTTCATCCTTTATCCTTGCTCCTTCATCCGTTATACAACGATATTGACAATTTTCTTTGGAACCACAATTACCTTTTTCGGGGTATTGCCTTCTAACCATTTGATGGTGCGTTCATCCGCCATAACGGTAGATTCAACGGTTTTGGAATCCATGGTGGCGGGCAGTTCAATCTGGAAACGCATTTTACCGTTGAACGAAACCGGGTAATTGAAATTATCTTCAAGCAGAAAGGATTCATCAAAGGCCGGCCAAGTCTGAACAGAGACCGAATCCGTATGTCCGGCTTTGTGCCAGAGTTCTTCGGCAATATGTGGCGCAAAGGGCGATAACAAAACAAGTAAAGGTTCGAGCACGCTGCGCTTGTTGCATTTTAAATCGGTGAGTTCATTGCAGCAAATCATGAAATGACTTACGCAGGTATTGAAGCTGAAATTTTCAGTATCGGTTGTTATTTTTTTGATGGCGGTGTGCAGGGCCTTCAGTTCTTTTTTGTCGGCCGGTTCATTGCTCAAATTAAATGTGCCTCCCGAATGAAACAGGTTCCAGAAGCGTTTCAGGAAACGGTGTACACCTTCAATGCCATTGGTGTTCCAGGGTTTGCTTTGTTCTACCGGACCGAGGAACATTTCGTACATACGCAGGGTATCGGCACCGTATTTTATACACAAATCATCGGGGTTAACGACGTTGAGTTTTGATTTAGACATTTTTTCCGTTTCCGCGGATAAATTGATGTAGTTTCCCTTTTCTCCTTTAATCCATTTAATCTTAATATTTGGAAATGCCCTTAAATATTCACTTTCAAGATTTTTCTTGTAGGATTCTTCAGTGAGGACATAAACTTTTTCGGAATCATTATAGGTCAAAAAGTTTATATCAACATATGGAAATAAAAATCCGCCATCAATTTTATATTGGATTCCGTCAATTTCAAATTCTTTTTCAATTTCGTCAAGTGAAATTATAACAGGAGGATATTCATTAGCCGGGGTAATAGCTATTTTTAGTTTTGCACTTACTCCCTGAATCATCCCCTGATTCACCAGTTTTTTGAAGGGTTCTACAGTGGGTACATAGCCCAAATCATATAAAAACTTATGCCAGAAACGGCTGTATAACAAATGGCCCACGGCGTGTTCGGTGCCGCCTATGTATAGGTCTACGTCCTGCCAGTAATTCAGGGCTTCTTTAGAGGCAAATGCCGAAGCATTGTTTGGGTCCATATACCGTAAAAAATACCAGCTCGATCCGGCAAATCCGGGCATGGTATCCGTTTCGCGTTTTGAGCCGTCGGGTAAATTTACCCAATCACTCAGTTTGGCTAAGGGCGATTCGGGTTTACCGGTGGGTTTAAAATCGTCCATCGCCGGTAATTCCAGTGGCAGTTCTTCTTCCTTCAGGGTTTCTACGCTTCCGTCAGGCTTATGCAATATCGGGAAAGGCTCTCCCCAATACCGTTGCCGGCTAAAATTGGCATCCCGCAGGCGGTAATTAATTTCACGGCTTCCTATTCCCATGACTTCGGCCTCTTCAATAGCTTTTGATACGGCCTTTTTAACCGGTAATCCATCCAGAAAATCCGAATTTATACAAATCCCCTCTTTGGCCGAAAAGGCATCTTCCAGTACTTCGGGTAATTCGGCATCGGCCGGTTTAACCACGGGTACAATGGGTAAATTAAAATGTTTCGCAAAACGGAAATCACGTTCATCATGCGCCGGTACGCCCATTACGGCACCGGTTCCGTAGCCCGCCAACACATAATCCCCAATCCAAATAGGCACGGGTTCACCCGTAAACGGATGCTCGGCATAACTGCCTGTAAATACTCCCGAAACTGTTTTTACATCCATCTGCCGCTCGCGTTCGCTGCGGTTTTTGGCCTGTTGAACATAGGCTTCAACTTGTTCTTTCTGCTCCGGAGCAGTAAGGCTTGGCACCAACTCCGATTCGGGTGCCAGTACCACAAAGCTTACACCGAAAATGGTGTCGGGGCGGGTGGTAAATACCTCAAAAGACAGTTCACTGTTTTTAATGGCAAACCTCAACCTGGCGCCCTCGCTTTTACCGATCCAGTGGCGTTGCATTTCTTTCATTGAATCGCTCCAATCCAAGGTGTCCAGATCGTTCAATAAACGCTCGGCATACATGGTGATGCGCAAAAACCATTGGGCAAGCTGTTTACGCTCAACCGGGTGACCGCCACGTTCGGAGAGTCCGTCTTTTACTTCGTCGTTGGCTAAAACGGTTCCCAACGCTTCGCACCAGTTTACCCAGGCAAAGTCTTGATAAGCCAGGCGGTAACACATCAGTATTTCTGATTTTTCTTTGGGACTGAAACTGGTCCATTCCTCTGCACCAAACGATTTCAAGTTTTGCTCCACATTTCCAGAAATGGTCATGTTGTCGTAACCCGCATTTCCCTGTTTTTCAAAAATAGAAACGAGTTCAGAAATGGGTCTTGCCTTTTGCTGTTCGGTATCGTGCCAATGATTGAACAACTTCACAAATATCCATTGGGTCCAGCGGTAATAGGCCGGGTCGGAAGTATTTACCTGCCGGTCCCAGTCGTACGCAAAACCAATGTTTTTGAGCTGTTCAATATAACGGGCAATGTTTTCTTCGGTGGTATCGGCCGGATGTCTGCCTGTTTGGATGGCATATTGTTCTGCCGGAAGACCGAATGCATCAAAACCCATGGGATGAAGCACATTATGCCCCTGATGACGCTTAAACCGGGCCATGATGTCACTGGCAATGTATCCCAGCGGATGCCCAACGTGTAAACCGGCTCCCGAAGGATACGGAAACATATCCAAAACATAATATTTGGGTTTGGTGGATTCCGTTTCGGCGGCAAAGGTTTTTTCCTGTTCCCATTTGCCGCGCCAATAGGCTTCTATTTGATTGAAATTGTATTCCATGGTTTTGTTAAAATCACGCAAAGGTAAGGTTTTGCGCTGTTTGTGTGCCCTGGCGGGATAGGTATTCCGTTAAAATCGTGGCCGGACTAAAACTTTTCTCTTTTATTTTCGTTAATAAATGTGAAAATTGCATGATTATGGAACTGATTCAGGCCCAAAAAATCATTAACCGGTATAGCCGCTTACTGGCTAATGTAAACGAAAAACAGCTCTTCATGTCGCGCACGGAACTACCTTGTTCGGACGCCATGATTAAGTACGCATTTTACACCTATGTGGATGAGCTGGTGCGCATGCACAAAATGAATTTTGCCACGGCCGAAAGCCTGATTGTGGCTTATGCCCATCTGAGTTTTTTTGTGGACGGAAAGCAGGTTGAAACCTTGAATCGCATTGCGAACCGCGAGTTTCACACACGCCGCGATGAAGAAACGCTGGCGCTGCTCGAAAATAACCGCAATACACTAAAATTACTCAGTGATAAAAAGGAACAGATGATTCAGGAACTTTCTGAATATATAAGTGACTGTATACGGGTGGCGCAAAATTAGTCTGCCTAGCTCTCCTCGTGGAAGTATAGTTTATAGAATCCCATTTTCTTTTTTTCATCGTAGCCTTTTTCCGATAATTCGGGTTTGGCATGGATGTAAATGTGGAAGTTATTATCGAGTTTGATCACGCTACGGAATTTTTTCTGAACTTCTTTTTTCACTTCGGGTGCAATCTGAAAATCGTCTTCCAGTTCAGGCATGTGAAACTCTTCTTTGAAGCTTTCTTTATACTCTTTAAAAGTTTCGATGATTTCGGGTTCTTGCAGTACTTCCTTGGCAAAATCTTCCATCACGAAGGTGTCTTTTTCTTCGAAGTATTTGGATGCTTTGGCCCGGAAATCAACCTGTTCACGTTTGTCAACATTGTTCTCGGTGCTCAAGCAGTCGGTACTGAAACTTTCCACCATCTTGAGGAAGTTTTTGGTCATGTAAAAATCATCCGGACGGGCCACGAGGCGCAGGAATTCATCTTTCCAGAATACGGCATCCTGCGAAGAACTGAGTTTATCGGCCGTAACCACTTTAAAGCCTTGCTCGGCTTCGGTATTGAAAATGATACAGCCTTTATCGAGTTTGTTGATGTTGATTCCGTCTTCAAAATCTACCTCAAAATTATCGCCCTGCTGCATTACGCGCAGGTACTTGTCTTTGTTTTCGCTTTTGAAAATGCCCAATCCGTCGCAGAGTTCGTCCTCTACAAGGCAGTCTTTAAAATAAACCACATACAGCTCACCGCTTTTGATACGCGGGTGTGTGCTTTGTTCGTATAGGTGGTTGGCAATGTTCACCGACTCGTTATACATGGCTCCTTTTACCTGAAAAATATTCCGGGTATAGGAAAAAATTTCGTTCAGGTTGATATCGGCCGCATGCGTGAAATTGTAAATCACTTTACCGTCGAAGGGTTTGGTGAAATACATCATCAAGAGTTCTTTGATGAATTCTTCGTGTATGATCAGTTCTGTTTTGGAGAGTTTTACGCCTTCCTCACGACTTTTATTGCCTACTTTATGCACTACAATGCGTTCTATGCTTGTATTTTCAAAATTTAAATTGTCTTCCATGGAATTGGTTTTTTTGTGTTAAGAAGCAGGTATCAAGTATCAGGTATCAAGATTGATTTTGAATTTAGACAATATTATCTGTTAACAGTGGATAATTGGTTCTTGACTTTTGGTTCTTCCCCGATTCCCGATTCCCGATAGCCATCGGTATCACGCGGTCTTGGTTCTTGGCTCTTGACTCTTGATTCTTTTATCCTTGCTCTATTTAAGAAAGTACCTTCCTCGCTACCAGTTCTTTCATAATTTCGTTTGTACCGGCGTAGATGCGTTGTACACGGGCATCGGCGTATGCGCGGGCGGCGCGGTATTCCCAGATGTATCCGTAACCGCCGTGAAGCTGAACGCATTCGTCGGCTACCCGGCATTGCATGTCGCTCATGCGTTGTTTGGCCATACTGGCCATGGCGGCATCCAGTTTGCCTGCGCAGTGCAGTTCTATGCAGCGTTCAATAAACATGCGGCCTTCCTGAACGTCGCCAAACATCTCGGCCAGTTTGAAACGGGTGTTTTGCAGTTCGGCAATTGATTTGCCGAATGCCATACGGGTTTTGGTGTATTCAACGGTTTCGGTAAATACGCCTTCGGCTGCCGCCAAAGCTCCAATGGCCACTACCAGGCGTTCCTGGGCCAGTTCGGTCATCAGGTATTTAAAGCCTTCACCTTCTTTGCCCAGTAAGTTTCCTTTGGGCACTTTCACGTTATCAAAAAACAGTTCGCAGGTATCTTGTGAATGCAGTCCCATTTTGTGGAAAGGACGACCTTTGGTAAAGCCTTCCATACCTTCTTCAATTACCACAAGGCTGATTCCTTTGGCTCCGAGGCTTGGATTGGTTTTTACGGCTACCACCACCACATCGCTCAAATAACCGTTGGTGATGAATGTTTTTGAACCGTTTACCAGGTAATGGTCACCCATATCCACGGCCGTTGTTTTCATGCCTTGCAGGTCGCTTCCCGCGCCGGGTTCGGTCATGGCCACGGCTAATATTTTTTTGCCGCTTACGCAATCGGGCAGCAGGCGTTGTTTTAATTCTTCGCTTCCGTAGTGTTCAAGGTATGGGCAAACAATATCGGTATGCAATGAAAATCCGATGGCCGGACCGGCGCAGCCCGATTTGGAAACTTCTTCTATAAATAAAGCGCTGTAGCGGAAATCTTTCAGTCCGAGGCCGCCGTATTGTTCGTCAACCTGCATGCATAGAAATCCGTTTTCGCCTAATTTTTGCCAAATTTCACGGGTTACCATTTGATTTTTCTCCCATTCCGGATCGTTAGGGACAATTTCTTTGGCTGTAAATTCGGCAACGGAGCTGCGAAAAAGCTCGTGTTCTTCGTTATAAATGCGGCTTGGTACGAACATGTCTTAGATTTTGTGAATCACAAATCTACATTAAAGCGAAGAAAACACGAAGAATATTTGCTTAACTATTTAAAATGCCCATCACGGTGCTTGGTTCAGATGGTTCGAACCATTTGATGAATTTAAACAGCCAGTTGGCCCAGAAGCCCGGATACATGATTTTTCCGGCCAGCAGTGCCGTTTTTACGTCAAGTTCTCTTATGTAAGTCTGCTTTTGGTTCTGATTCAAACCGTGCAATGCCTTAGCTGATGCCCAGGCGGCATCGCGTGCAACGGTAATGCTGAAATTGGCCACGGCTTCGTCTTTGTTCTTGCCAATTTCATCTACGAAGCGCATGGGCCAGCTCAGGGTATTTATTTTTTCCTGAAAGGTACCCGCCAGGTTGCCGATTACATCGTTTATTCGGTTGAAATCGGTATGCAAATCCTGTATATTTTGTCCCTGCATGGTTTCCTGTGCGGCTATGGATAAATCGAGGTTGATGTGCGCATTGATGCCACAAAGCACATGTTGTAATACGCTGATGTTATTGTGCCGGGTTTCGTCCAAGGCCCTTTGCCAGGAAGCGGTGCAGGGCATTCCGAGTTTCCATGCGCGGAGGGCATCCACATAACGGCCGGCAAAAATAACCACCAGTTTTTCCATGCGGATACCATCATCAAACGCATCATTGCCGATGCCTTCCTTAACGGCTTTTGTCATTTGCAAATAGAGTGAGGCAAAATAGCCGTGGCGGGCATTTTCGGTACGTGCATCCGCCACAATCTGCTCAAGCGTTTGAACTACTTCGGTAAGGGTGTTCATTAAAGGCAAGGTATAACCGGGTTATGATTTTTTTACGATGGTTGGGGAAGCTTGTGCACTGGGCAATACGGTTAAGTCGGCAATGTTAACATGGTAAGGCCTTGTTATAACAAAGTGGATGATGTCGGCAATGTCTTCGGGTAATAAAGGCTGGTACCCTTCATATACTTTGGATGCCCGCTCTTCATCGCCTTTAAATCGAACCAGCGAAAATTCGGTTTTTACGAGTCCGGGATGAATAGCGCCCACACGAATACCATATTGGTTTAAATCAATACGCATAGCTTTATTCAGCGCATCTACGGCGTGTTTGGTGGCACAGTAAACGTTTCCGTTGGGATAAACTTCTTTACCGGCAATGGAGCCTATGTGAATGATATGTCCCGAGCGGCGTTCCGTCATTCCAGGAATGATTGCCCTTGATACATATAACAAGCCTTTCACATTGATGTCAATCATGGCATCCCAATCATCTAAGTCGGCCGATTCGATGGGGGAGAGTCCGTGTGCATTTCCGGCATTATTAATCAGTACGTCTATTTTGCTGAAGTCAGCGGGAATGGACTGTATGGCCTCCGCTACTTCATTTTTGTTGCGTACATCAAAACACAACACATGAACGGCTGTAATGGCCGATAATTCTGCTTTTAATTGTTCGAGTCTTTCGAGCCTTCTACCGCACAAGATTAGCGCGAAGCCTTCTTTTGCCAGTTCACGGGCTGTTGCCATACCTATGCCGGAGCTGGCTCCGGTGATGAGTGCCGTTTTTTTGTTCGACATTATTTTTTCTGTTTTTTCAACGTAAATATTTCATCAAAGAAGTATTTCTCATCCGAGTCGGCTTCATCTTTATACGTTACATGGTAGCGTTTACAGCCAATTTTTTCTACGCTGAGTTCCCCTTTATCAGCTCTGCGGCATCCACCTTCTATACAAAAACAGATGCGGCAGCGTATGGTGTTATATTTTTTGAGTTCTTCTTTTTTGACAAGCATCCGCCCCTTAAAATTAGCCGGAAGTTCAAAATATAACTTATGTACACTTTCATCATCGGCTATCTGAGGATTGTCGGCCGAATGCCATTCATAGGTAAATACCAGTTTGTTGCCCTTTTTTATTTCCACACCAACCGTGGGTGCATTATCAAAGTCCTGAATGCTGAGGGATGCATTTTTTTCTACCGTACATGTTTTGGATGCCGGCTTAATTTGGGCATTCAGTGTTGCGGCATAACAAATGAAAATGAGGATAAAAAGGCTTCTCACAGGAATTTTTCTCCTTTCGAAATTTTGATTTCGTTTACGTAATGCTTTATTTTTTGTTCTTCATCTTTTTTGCAGATGAGAATCATATCATCATACTCGGCCACAATGAGGTTTTTGATACTGCCCAGCACCACGAGTCTTTCTTTGGGACAGTTTACGATGCAGGTTTTGGTGCCGAAGGTCATCACATTTTTACCTACGATGGCATTATTTCCCACACTTTTGGGTAATTGTTCAAATAACGATACCCAGGTTCCCAGATCGCTCCAGCCCAGGTCGGCACCCATCACAAATACGTTTTCGGCCTTTTCCATAATTCCGTAATCAATGGAAATACTTTTACACTGGCTATATACGGTATTGATGTATTCTTTTTCGGCCGGAGAGAAATAGGCTTCCGGTTTTTCGCGGAAAAGGGAAATGATTTCTGGCTGAAGGGTGTCAAATGCTTTTAAAATGCTTTTAATGCTCCACACAAACATACCTGAGTTCCACACAAATTCACCGCTGGCAATAAACGCATTGGCTAATTCTTCGGTAGGTTTTTCGGTAAATACTTTAACGGGTTTAAATTTTCCGTCGCCGAGTGAGCCTCCGTTTACGTCGAATTGTATATACCCGTAACCCGTGTCGGGTCTGGTGGGCTGTATGCCCAGGGTTAGTAGTTTGTCTCCGGTTTCGGCCTCTTCAATGGCCTTGTTCATTACCCGCGTAAACTCGGTTTGTTTAGTTATCAGATGGTCGGACGGAATCACAGTCATGACGGCATCCGGATTTTTCAAACTGATTTTATACGCCGCATAAGCCACGCAGGGAGCGGTATCTCTGCGTACGGGCTCGGAGAGTATATTTTCGGGTAAAATTTGGGGGAGCTGTTGTTTGATGAGTGTTTCATACATTTCATTGCTCACCACCACGATATTTTCGGGTAAACAAAACTCCAGGGCCCGGTTCCAGGTAGATTGCAGCAGGGTTTCTCCGGTACCCAGTATATCTATAAATTGTTTTGGCTTTTGTTGGCGGCTCATGGGCCAGAAACGGCTTCCGATACCGCCGGCCATAATCACGCAATACACATTCTTGTTCATCCTCTTCTCCAATCTTCTTTTTTAGTTCAATGCTCCCAGCGCTTTGCGCATATTTTCTAATAATCCCGGAATATCCTCTTCCTTGCAGGTACCTACCGAAACCCGGAACCATTCAGTACCCGGATCATTCCCGAATGCCGTAAACGGAACAACTGCAAATCCGGCATTTTCGAGCATGTATGAGAAAATGTCGTTGGTAGTTTGAATGGTTTGGCCTTTGGGCGTTTGTTTACCCATGATGGTAAATTTTACACTGAGGTAAATGGCGCCTTCCGGCTGAATGCTCTGAATGGGAAGTCCGTCTTTTTGCATGGTCTGAATGCCTTCGTGTAAACTGAAAAGACGGTTTGATACTTTCTGTTTCATCTGGCCGATGAACCGTTCAAAGTTTTCCGTATTATTCATGAAATTGGCCGTGGCTATTTGCTCGGCCTTTGGCGCCCAGGCGCCTATGTGTCCCAAAATGGCCCGCATGTTCTTAATTACTTTGGCCGGACCAAAACTCCAACCCACGCGCACGCCCGTGGCGGCCAGCGATTTTGAAATTCCGTCAACAAACACGGTATAGTCCTTCATGGCCGGGCGTAAACTCACCGGGTCCACGTGTTCGGTATTTCCAAAGGTCAGCATCCAATAAATTTGGTCGTACATGAGGTACACCGGTTTTTGATCCGGTCCGCGGCGTGCATTTTCTTCCAGCACCAAATCGCAGATATCTTCCAACTGCTTGCGCGAAAACACGGTTCCCGTTGGATTTAGAGGAGAGCAGAGCGCCACCATTACCACTTCGCTGATATAGGGCTCAATTTCGGAGCGCAGGGGCATGAAATTGTTTTCCGGTTTGGTTTCGATACGTATTTGTTGGGCACGTGTGAGGTGGCAGTAATGGTTGTTGTTCCAGGATGGAACGGGAAAAATTACTTTTTCTCCCGGATCTACCAGTGTCTGAAAAATACTGTAAATGATGGGTCTGGCCCCTCCGGCAATCAGCACATTATCGGCAGGGTAGGACAGGCTTCCGTATTTCCAGAGAAAATCGCTTACCGACTGGCGCAGTTCTCGCATACCATCGGCCGGCGGATAATTGGTTTTGTGGCTGCGGTAGGCGGCTATAATTTCTTCGGTCAGTTCCTCCGGAATGGGAAATATATTTGGGTCGAAATCACCGATGGTCATATTTTGAACGGGCGAACCTTCGGAAATCATACGGTTAACCTCTCCGCCTAATTTTATAATTTCTGAACCGATGAGGGTTTCGGCCATTCCCGATACTTTAAAGTCTTTTGTTTCCATCTTTTACATTTGGTATTACCGTGCATTGTAGCCCATCAAGTTACGAACTGTTTTCATTTTCGCAACTGCTATTTCTCTGGCTTTGTCGGCACCTGTTTTTAATTTTTTTTCCAACTCTTCCGTATTTTCCATGTAGTACGCATAGATTTTACGGGGTTCTTCGTATTTTTTCAATATAAGTTCAAACAACTCGGTTTTGGCATGGCCGTATCCATAATTGCCGGCTTCATAGTTGTTGCGCATGGTTTTTATTTGGTCTTCCGAGGCCAGCAGCGCATATATTTTAAACACGTTGCAGGTATCCGGATTTTTGGGTTCTTCCAAGGGTGTACTGTCGGTTTCTATACGCATGATATTCTTTTTCAAATCTTTATCCGATTGAAAAAGAGTAATCGTATTTCCGTAGGATTTACTCATTTTTTGGCCGTCGGTTCCAGGTACGGTTTTTACCGATTCTTCTACCTTGGCTTCCGGAACCACAAAGGTTTCTCCATAGATGCGGTTGAAGGTTTCGGCCAAATCCCGGGTCATTTCCAGGTGCTGAACCTGATCCTTTCCAACCGGAACAAAATGAGCATCATACAGTAAAATATCGCAGGCCATAAGCACCGGATAGGTAAATAAGCCGGCATTCACATCGGCCAGGCGGTCCGATTTATCTTTAAAACTATGCGCATTGGCCAACATCGGAAATGGGGCCAGGCAGTTTAAATACCAGGTCAGTTCGCACACTTCGGGGATATCGCTTTGACGGTAAAAGGTGTTTTTGTCGGTATCAAAGCCAAAAGCCAGCCAGGTTGCCGCCACGGCACGCACGTTAAACTTGCGCTGTTCAGCATCTTTGATGGTGGTAAGCGAATGCAGGTCGGCAATAAAGGCAAAGGCTTCGTTTCCGGGTTCATTGCTCAGTTTTACCATAGGTTCTATTGCCCCCAGTATGTTTCCGAGGTGTGGAGCGGTGGTTCCCGTACTTTGTATGCCTGTTAAAATTCTGGCCACGTCTTTTTTGATTTTGGCCAAAAATAAGTTTTTAAGCCGAATTAAGTGCAGGTTTTGCGCATTACTGCTTTTCCTCGTTTATTGTGCATTCAGGTGTAAATTCCATTCAAACCTTAGGGTTGGGTAAGGGTTTAGGAAAGAGGCAAAGGCTTTTGTTTAATCCTTAAGATTCTGTTTTATAGTGTTCTGTATAGCCGGTTAAATATCTGTTAAGCCGGATTGTTCTCGACCCAAATTTTTTGCGGAAGAGAATCAAGCGGGTCATTCATTATGGTTACGGTTTCAAAACCCGCCCGTGTCAGCAGGGGACGGATGATTTCCCGGAATCCGAATGCTACCGAGCCTATCAGACCCGCTTGCAAAAATCCTTTTTTCTGTAACGGAACCATGTGCCTCCGGATAAATTCCTCGAAGCCGGTTTGTAATCTTTCCCTTACAAATGGGTTCTCGGCATATTTTACGGCAAAGCGGGTATATTCGGCGAGTTTCCCACCGGATGCCTCAGAACCATAAAATGTATTTAGTGTTTTTTCGATGGTAGTATCCGGAAACAATAAATCAAAGGCATCAGAAAGTTCGGCCGGCATCTCCTTGTACAAATATGCACTGAGCATACTTCGGCCTATTGCCGATCCAGCTCCCTCATCACCCAACACGTAGCCCAATGACGGCGTGGCACGGTAAACGGGTTCTTTTCCGTCAAAACCCGCAGCGGCCGAACCTGTTCCCAAAATGCCGATGGCAATTGGTTTACCTGCATACAACGCCAAACAGGCTGCAAGCAAGTCTGACTGAATTTGAATTTTGGCATGCGGAAACATTTCAGTTAATGCATCATGCATACGTTTTTGGGCAGATGGAGTTGAACAGCCTGCTCCAAAATACCGGACTTCGCTTACAACAGTTCGCTCATTCAAATTCCATAAATCTGTATTGGCTTTGATTCGTTTTTCAAACTCTTCATCCCACATTACGGTTGGGTTTAAACCGGGACCGGTTAATCGTTCCGTAAGGCCTTCTATTACCCATTTACACGAAGTGCTGCCGCAGTCTGCCAAAATTCTCATTTGCCTGAAATTAGTTTACAATTTTAGCGTATAATTTGCTTTGCTCTCCTAAACTTTGTTAAATACTTGTTAGCACATGGCCTATTTCGTGAATGGAAATAACTTTGGAGGGTAAATTGTATGAAAAACGAAAAAACTTCCATCATGAAACAGGTGTTCACCATCCTAATTGCCCTTATCAGTGTGTCGGTTTCGGCCCAAAATTCCGGGTTCAAAATTCCGGCCGTAGCCGTGAAAGACATCAACGGAAAAACGGTTCAAACCGATATTTTCAACAATAATGGCAAACCCATGATTATTAATTTCTGGGCTACCTGGTGTAAACCTTGCATCCTTGAACTCAGCACCATTGCTGATGAATATGAGGAGTGGATTGAAGAAACGGGCGTGAAACTGATTGCCATCTCTATTGATGACTCCAGAAACACGGCCAAAGTAGCTCCTTTTGTAAATGGCCGGGGCTGGACTTATGAAGTGTATTTAGACCCGAACGAAGATTTTAAACGGGCCATGAACGTTAACAATCCGCCACATACCTTTGTGGTAAACGGTAACGGCGAAGTGGTTTGGCAACATATTGCCTATCAGCCGGGCGACGAAAAAGCGCTCTACGAAGTAGTGAAAAAGGTAGCCGCCGGATTGCCGATTGATAAGTACTAATCCGTATTTTCTCTCTCATTTTCTGTTAAAAACCCTTTCGGGATAGCTTCGAGCGCTTACTTTTTATACTTTCGACCTGTTATTTAGGTTTTCATGAAGTTGAAAAAAGTATTCGCAGCGCTTGCTCCGCTTGCTCTTGCACTGAGTTCCAATGCCCAGATCGGAAACGAAAATACCTGGGGAAGTCTGACCGGAAACGCCGGAATCGACATGCAGTATTACACCAAAGATCCGGCTATCGGCGCACCCGAAGTGCCGGACAGGCTGCGTATGAACTCGTTTTTATATCTCCAGTACAAAAAGGGCGGATTTACGGCCGGGGCACGTTACGAAATGTATCTTCCAAAGCCACTGCTGGGTATCGACGAAAGTTTTACAGGACAGGGCGTTCGCTTCCGTTTTGCCTCCTACAAATACAAAACATTAGAAGTTACTGCGGGTAGTTTTTATGAGCAATTCGGTAACGGGCTTGCTTTTCGTTCGTATGAGGCGCGCTCGCTCGGGTTCGACAATTTTGTAGACGGTTTCCGCGTGAAATATGACATCAAAGGGGTTTACGTGAAAGGTATTTTCGGGCGTGTGCGCGATTTTTGGGATTTCAGTCCCGGAACCGTGCGCGGTATTGATGCCGAAATCAATTTCTCCGAAATGTTTCCCAAAATGGCCGAGAAAAACGTGAATTTTACCATTGGCGGAAATTTTGTTAGCAAATACCAGCCCGGTACCGAAAAAGTAATTGGGGCAGAAACATTGATTTTGCCGCAGAATGTAGGTGTGGCTTCCGGTAGAACCGGACTAACCGTGGGTAAATTCAATTTAAACGGAGAGTTTGCCTACAAATTCAACGATCCTTCTTCGGCCAACCAATACATTTACCGTCCCGGAACGGCGGCTTTACTCTCGGCATCCTTCTTTACCAAGAACTTCGGTATGTCGGTTGGAGCAAAACGGATTGATAATTTTGACTTCCGTTCAGACCGTGAAGTAAACCTAAACAGGCAGCTCATTAACTGGATTCCCATGCTGAACAAGCAGCATACTTATAACCTGGCTGCCAGTATTTATCCGTATGCCGTGCAACCTTTGGGTGAGCAGGGATTACAGGCCGATATTCAGTTCAGCATTCCAAAAGGCTCAAAATTGGGCGGTAAATACGGGATCGACATTAACATTAATGCTTCCATCGTATATGGTTTAGATACCACGGCCCGTAAAATGAATACCCTGGTTGAAGGCTCCGATTCGCTTACCATTGCTGACCGATACGGATACAGCGTAGGTGCCGGATTGGGAAAAGAATATTACCGCGATTTCAACATTGAAATCACCAAAAAATTCAATAAGAAGTGGAAACTGAGCCTCATGTACATGAATCTATACGCCGATTTGAACGTGCTCACCATTTCACAGTTAAGCAACGATCCATTTGTGCATGCCAACATTGGTGTGGTTGACTTGGCCTGGCGTGTGAATACCAACCATGCGCTGCGAATGGAAGTGCAGGGCTTATTTACCAAACAGGATCAGGGCGGATGGGTTATGGGCTTGATTGAATATACGTTTGCGCCCAAGTTTTACGTTAGTGTGATGAACCAGTATAATTTTGGTCATCCCAATCAGGCCCGGCGAGTGAATTATCCTCTTATCAGCACGGGTTATAATTTGGGAAGTCACCGCTTTACGCTGGCTTACGGAAGGCAAAGGGCCGGGGTGCTGTGTATAGGCGGTGTTTGCCGGGCAGTTCCTGCGGCCAATGGCTTAACATTTTCGTATGTGGGCAGTTTTTAATAATTTAGACTTTATTTTTTTGATATGAACACGATTCAGTCATTTACAAGATATGTTTTATCAGGTACTTTGCTTGTTGCGGCGGTGTTTACCGGTTGCGATAAAGTAGATGGGCCTTATGGTACCGTAAACGTAAGTACGGTTGATACGGTGGCTTTTCCGCCGCCGGCCTTTGTACTGAATTACGACGAACCCCGCCGCATCCTGTTGGAAGATTTTACCGGACATACCTGTGGCAATTGCCCCAATGCGGCTACCATCCTGGAGAATTTGATTGGTAATTCCGGAGGGAAAATTATCGGTGTGGCCATTCATGCCGGCGAAACGTTTGCGGCGCCCGTGCCACCCAAATATCCCATGGATTACCGTACGGAATTGGGCACGGCCATTGATAACCAGTTTGGCATCACCTCGGCCGGACAGCCAAACGGTATGATAAACCGCCGTAAAAACGGAAATGTGTATTACGCCATTCCAAATACCTGGAACAGCCAGACCACCGCGCTGCTCAATAACAGTCCGGAAGCTGATGCCCATGTGGCCGTAAAAGCCTATTACGACGCTGAAAAAGGAAAGGTGATTGCCTATGTGAATGCCGGTTTTCTGGAGCCCATGAGCGGTACGTATCGCCTGGCGGCCTTTATGATTGAAGACAGTGTGGTAGGTCCGCAAAAATGGTATAACCAGGGGCTTCCGCAGGATTATGAAGAGAATTATGTGTTTAACCATACCTTGCGCGGAAATATTTCATCGCTCTGGGGTGAAGACATCGTGACTGATCCGCAGGTGGGTTCGGTGTACCGTAAACTTTGGTCGGCCAAGCTTAAACCCGAATGGGATGTAACCCACATGAAAGTGGTAGCCATTTTATACAATAAAGATACGTACGAAATTGTACAGCCGGCAGAGGCGTATATTGAGTAAGTTTTAGATACTGCGACAAAACATTTGCCATTACGGAAAAAAGTATTACTTTTGTACCGAAGTTGAATTGAGGGGACATTGTCCCCTCTTTTATTTTAGTTATGATAACCGGGGAATCCATAGAGAATGCCATTGAGGCAAGGCTGGAAGGCACACCGCACTTCCTTACGGAGGTTGATATTACGCCGGCCGGTAAAATTTACGTGTATATTGACAGTTTTGAGAAATTCTCCATTGATGACTGCGTGAACGTAAACAGATACCTGCGTAAAGAATTTGGCGAAGCGCTGGACGAGTTTGATTTAACAGTGTCTTCGGCCGGTATGGACAGGGCTTTTTCAAACATGAAACAGTACCACAAAAACCTGGATCGCGAAATTTCCGTACTTCTGCTCGACGGGCAAAAACTTGAGGGCCTGTTAAAACGGGTAACCGAAGATGGCATTGAGCTGTTGATCGTTCCTAAGCCGGCCAAAAAGGGAATGCCGGTAAAAAAAGGAGCGGAGCCGGTAACACATGAGATTAATTTTTCTAACATAAAAGAAGCAAAACGAGTAATCACTTTCTAATGATTTTATAAAGATGGATCACGTAAATTTGATCGAATCCTTTGCCGAATTCAAAGAATTCAAAAACATTGACCGCGTAACCATGATGAGCATCCTGGAGGATGTTATCAGAGGTATGATTATTAAAAAATACGGCTCTGCCGATAATTTTGACATCATCATTAACGTAGATAAGGGAGACCTTGAAGTATGGCAGAACCGCGTTATCGTAGCCGATGATGATGTGGATCTGGATCACCTCGAAATCGCCTTCAGCGAAGCCAGAAAAATAGAACCCGATTTTGAAATCGGTGAAGAAATTACCGAGCGTGTTTACCTGGAATCATTCGGCCGCCGTGCCGTTCAGGCCCTGGGCCAGAACCTTAAAATGCGTGTAACCGACCTCGAGAAAGACGGAATCTACCGGAAATACAAAGACCGTGTGGGTGAAATCGTTTCGGGTGAGGTTTACCAAATCTGGAAAAAAGAACTGCTCATCATGGACGATGAAGGCAATGAACTGATTCTGCCTAAATCGGAAATGATTCCTTCGGACTTTTACAAAAAAGGAGATAACCTGCGTGCCGTAGTGTTGAAAGTAGAAATGCGCAACAGTACCCCCGTAATTGTTCTTTCCAGAACATCCGAAGTGTTCCTGCAGAAATTGTTTGAACAAGAAGTGCCTGAAATTTTTGACGGTCTCATCACCATCAAAAAAATTGTACGTATGCCCGGAGAGCGAGCCAAAGTAGCCGTTGAAAGCTATGATGACCGCATAGATCCGGTGGGTGCCTGCGTGGGTATGAAAGGTTCACGTATTCACGGTATCGTACGTGAGCTCCGCAACGAAAATATCGATGTAATCAATTATACATCCAATGCCCAGCTGTTTATCCAGCGTGCTTTAAGTCCGGCTAAAATTACGTCCATCCGTTTGGATGAGAAAAACAAAAAAGCCGATGTGTTCCTTAAAGCCGATCAGGTTTCACTGGCCATCGGTAAAGGTGGTATGAATATTAAGCTGGCAAGTAAGCTGGCCGGCTACGAAATCGATGTTTACCGTGATGCTGAGGTAGACGAAGAAGACGTGGCACTGGATGAATTCCGCGATGAAATTGAAGATTGGGTAATTGAGGAACTCAAAGCCATTGGCTGCGATACCGCGAAGTCCGTTATCGATATTCCTGCCGAAGAACTGGTTCGCCGTACCGATCTGGAAGAAGAGACGGTTCTGGAGGTATTGAGTATTTTAAAATCAGAATTTGAGGAAAACGAATAGCAAAAGCCTACTTTTGTATCGTACATTCCTTCCGTAAAAAATAAAAAGGCCTAAGTGCATGAGTGAAATAAAGACCTGGAGGTTAAATAAAGTGGCTAAAGAGTTTAACGTTGGTATTGCTACCATTGTTGACTTTTTAGGTGACAAGGGCCACAAGGTAGAGTTCAATCCCAATACGAAGATTGAAGAGGATATGTACAATCTGTTGGCAAAAGAATTTGCCGCAGATAAAGCAGTAAAAGAGAAGTCTGAAAAGCTCGGAAAAGAAAAGTCTACACGTGAGACGATCACCATTGAGCAAAAAATTTCCCAGGAGAATACCCAGGAAGCAGAAGATGACAATATTCCCGACTACATCATTAAGAATGTAGCCGCAGAGCCTGTAGTTGCCAAACCGGAGCCGGTAGTTGAAAAACAACCTGAGCCGGAACCGGTAATCGTACCTGAGCCTGTTAAAGAAAAAGAGCCAGAATCGCCTATCGCCGAAAAGGTGGAGGAAAAACCGGAAGTTGTTGAACCGGCAGCCGAACCGGCTGCTCCGGTTGAAGAAAAATCAGATTCCGCCCCGGGAATAAAAATTCTGGGTAAAATGGAATTGCCCGTTAAAAAAGCCCCGGTAAAAGGTAAAAAAGCTGCCGAAGCCGAAAAGCCCAAGAAAGCTGAACCGGTTCAGGCGAAAGCCAAAGCCCCCGAAACCAAAGCCAAGGAAGCCCCAGTGGTTGAAAAACCCCAGCCGGTGGCAGAACCTGAAGCGCCCGTGGTGGAAGAACCAAAAGAAATTGAAACCATCCGCGGTACGGTTGAAAAGCTGGAAGGCTTTAAAGTACTCGGTAAAATGGAACTTCCCGGCCAGAGTGCCCAGCGTGCCAAACCATTGGTAGCAAAACCAAATCCGGGCGGAGCCGATAAAAAAGGGAAACGCCAGCGGATTAAAACCGATAAGGTTGACATCAAAAAGGAACGTGTAGTTCAGGAAAAAGGTAAAACAGCCCAAGCCGGTCCGAATGCCGGTCCGGCCAAACGTCGTCCGGGCCCGCCAATTAAAGCGGTAAACCGTGCCGAACTCACTGAAGAGCAAATCCAAAAACAAGTAAAAGAAACGCTGGCCCGCTTGGGAGAGCGTAAGAAAAATACTTCGGTTAAATTCCGTAAGGATAAGCGCGATGAAGTTCGTGCCCGTATGGAAGAAGAAAATCTGCGTGCCGAAGAGGAAAGCATGATCCTCCGCGTTACGGAGTTTGTATCGGCTAATGAGCTTTCAAGCTTAATTAATGTGCCGGTTACCAAAATCATCAGTGCTTGTATGAGCTTGGGGCTTTTCGTATCCATTAACCAACGTTTGGATGCCGAAACCATCTCTATCATCGCCGAAGAGTTTGGCTACAAAGTTGAATTTGTAACAGCCGATGCCCAAGAAATTATAGAAGAAACACCCGATGCTCCGGAAGACCTGGTTCACCGTCCGCCGGTGGTTACCGTTATGGGTCACGTTGACCACGGTAAAACTTCCTTGCTCGATTATGTGCGTAAGGCGAACGTAATTGCCGGTGAGGCCGGGGGAATTACCCAGCACATCGGTGCCTATAGTGTGTTTCTTGAAGATGGTAAGCAAATTACCTTCATCGATACGCCGGGTCACGAGGCATTTACTGCCATGCGTGCCCGCGGTGCCAAAGTAACCGACGTAGCCATTATCGTAATTGCCGCCGACGACAGCGTGATGCCCCAAACGAAAGAGGCCATCAACCACGCACAGGCCGCCGGCGTACCTATGGTATTTGCATTCAATAAAATTGATAAACCGGGTGCAAACTCAGAGAAAATACGGGAAGCTCTTTCCCAGATGAATATCCTTGTTGAAGACTGGGGCGGTAAATTCCAGTCTCAGGAGGTTTCGGCCAAGAGCGGGTTGGGAATGGATAAACTCCTCGAAAAAGTATTGCTCGAAGCTGAGTTGTTAGACTTAAAAGCCAATCCGTCCAGAAATGCAGCAGGAACGGTTATTGAGGCCTCACTTGATAAAGGTCGTGGTTTTGTATGTACCGTGCTCGTTCAAAACGGAACCCTGTCAGTGGGTGATGTGCTGTTGGCCGGTCCGTTCAGCGGCCGTGTGAAAGCCATGTACAACGAACGCGGTGGACGGGTTGATAAAGCCGGTCCTTCAACGCCGGTAAGAGTACTCGGTTTATCCGGTGCACCACAGGCCGGTGATACATTCAACGTAATGAACGACGAGAAGGAAGCCCGTGAAATTGCTACCAAACGTCAGCAAATTATTCGTGAACAAGGTTTCCGTACCCGTAAACACCTTACGCTCGATGATATTGGCCGCCGGATTGCCATTGGCGATTTCCAGCAGCTCAACCTCATCATCAAAGGAGATACCGACGGTTCGGTGGAGGCCCTCAGCGACAGTTTACTCAAACTTTCTACAGAGAAAATACAGGTCAACATCATACACAAAGCCGTGGGAGCCATTTCCGAAGGCGATGTATTGTTGGCTTCGGCTTCCGATGCCATCATGGTAGGTTTCAACGTGCGTCCGATGGCCAATGCCAAAAAACTGGCCGACAAAGAAGAAATCGACATCCGTCATTATTCCATTATCTACAAGGCTATCGAAGAAATCAAAACAGCCATGGAAGGAATGCTTTCACCCGAAATTGTGGAGAAAGTTACCGCCAACGTGGAAGTTCGGAACGTATTCAAGATTACCAAAGTGGGTACCGTGGCCGGTTGTTACGTGCTTGACGGAAAAATATCCCGTAAAGACAAAGTGCGCCTGATCCGCGACGGAATCGTTATCCATACCGGTGAAATTGATGCACTGAAACGCTTCAAAGATGATGTGAAAGACGTGGCACACGGTTACGAGTGCGGTATGAGCATCAAAAACTTTAATGATATCCGTGAACTCGATATTATTGAGGCCTTCGAGGAAGTTGAAGTGAAAGGAAAATTGTAAGATTAATCTAATTTGAATACTGAAAAGTCCGGTGCATAAGTACCGGACTTTTTTATGCTCAAATAATTCAAGGGGTTGATGAAATCAAACGCCCGTTTCATAAATTTATAAGGCATTCTTGTGTTAAAGTTATTACCTTCATTCTTTATTTTTAAACCATGAATTATCTGATCAGCCTTTTACTCGTTTCGCTTTTTTCCGCATTCGGATTTAAGCACACATCTAATCCTGTTAATGAATTTGCGGCAATACACCCATTGGAAGAAGAAGGAGTGCTCTATTCGTCAAACTCGCCCCGCCCCGATAATGCAACCGAATTTTTGTTAATCGCTTACAAAGAGGATTACTCAGGAATTGAGTCCATTTATTATTGGACGGATATGGATCCGGACCGGATGAAGCTTATTATTCACAGTCAGGAATTTTCGCAGGGTGAAATCAGCGGTTATACGTTGGAAGTAAGCTGGCCGGGTAACGATGAAGTAATCGGCTTGGGCCTGATTGAAGATCGGGCCAATCTGGTTTTTGCTGACGGCACTTTTCAGGAATACGAAATGGTTCAAAACTAATTCAAAGCGTTCAATATGAAAAAGGTACTTTTTACTTTACTCGCCCTTTCATTTTTTGTTATAGCTAAAGCAGATGCCTGGGACGATTTGACCCAGAAACAGGCTAAAGCCGTTCAAAGTTTTTTAAAGAAGAATAAATTCGTTTTGGATTATTGCGACTGCTGCAATAATTCTGAAGTGTATATTCTCAAAATAGAACAGGCAGAGATAGTGCCATGCAGTTGGAATGCCGAAAAGTTCAGCGTGAAAACCAACGCCGTTCGCATTGCAAAATTAGAAACCAATAAGGGCGAACCTTCGGCCTATCGGGCTGTAGGCATGAGCGAAAGGGTTGATTACGTGATCACCATGAATTACACTTTTGTTTTTTCAAAGGCCGGAAAATGGGCTGTTCCCTTTTTTAAGGAAGTAGCGTATGACCGGGATCATATTTGCAAAGGGGCTACTAAATTTCCAAATCCGGCGGAAAATGAAAAAATTGCGGATTCGGCGTATATCAAATGGTATGCAAAAAATATAGGTTCGAAATAAGAACGTTTTAGTTCAACAGCTCAACCTGAAAAACGTCTTCAAAAGCCGTTTTAACCACTGATTTTACTTCATTCATATCCATCGTACGGCCCAATTCATGGGCTATGGAAGTTACGCCTTTATCTGTAATTCCACAGGGAATAATATGATCAAAATAGCGTAAATCCGTGTTCACGTTTAAACCGAAACCATGCATGGTTATCCAACGGCTCATGTGTACGCCGAGGGCACAAATTTTCCGCCCGGTTTCAGGTGTTTTCCAGTTAACCCAAACCCCGGTAAGCCCAGGAATACGTCCGGCATCTATGCCATAATGGGCGCAGGTTTTAATGATTACGTCTTCTAAAAAACGCATGTATTTGTGAATGTCCGTAAAAAACTGTTCCAAATCCAGAATAGGATAGCCGGTGAGCTGTCCGGGTCCGTGATAGGTTATATCTCCGCCCCGGTTAATTTTGAAAAACTCAATACCCTGATTGCCCAATTCGCCTAGGTGCAATAACAAATTTTCTTCAGAACCGCTTTTTCCCAAGGTGTAAACGTGATTATGTTCACAGAATAATAAATGGTTGGGGATGGGTTTCTGTATTTCTTCCGGATGGGAACGGGCGTATATTTTTTTGGCCGATTTTTCTTCCAGCAGACTGGTCTGAAGCTGCCAGGCCTTTTCAAACGAAATGATTCCGCAGTCAATAAAGTGTACTTTCTTCTCCATTTGCTCCACAAAAATACCTTTGTATCTGCAATTCCATGAAAAAAACAGCAGATATATTGGTTTTAGGTGCGGGTGCCGCCGGCTTTTTTGCCGCCTGTTCGGCTGCTGAGGCTGCGCCGGGGACTAAAATCGTCCTGCTCGAAAAGGGCAGGAATGTATTGGCCAAAGTGAAAGTATCGGGTGGTGGACGTTGTAATGTCACCTGTGGCGAAGAGGATCCCAAAAGACTGGCTGCTTTTTATCCACGTGGAGCCCGTATGCTCAGCCGACTTTACTTTTCGTTCGGTCCAAAAGAGGTGAAAGAATGGTTTGAAAGCCGGGGTGTAAAACTCAAAACCGAACCCGACGGACGTGTGTTTCCGGTAAGTAACTCTTCACAAACCATAATTGACTGTTTGCTTCGCGAAGCAGAAAAACATAACATAAAAATTGAAATGGGAGTTGATGCCCAAAGCATCACGCGAGAAAAGGGTGAATTTCGGCTTACCACAAGAACCGGTGAAACATATTTGGCCAAAGCCATCGTGGTGGCAACAGGCGGTTCGCCCAAAGCCGAAGGGCTTGAATGGTTGAAACAACTGGGACATGAAGTACAGAATCCCGTACCTTCTTTATTCACCTTCAACTCCCCCGGAAACCCGATTTGTAAACTCATGGGTGTGAGTGTGCCTATGGCGCGGGTGCGCATAGCGGGAACCAAGTTTGAATATTCCGGTCCCACGCTCATTACCCATTGGGGATTAAGCGGCCCGGCCGTTTTGAAACTTTCGGCGTTTGCGGCTACTGAATTAGCGGCCTTAAATTACACGTTTAACGCACTCATCAACTGGACGGGATTACCCCAACCCGAATTTGAAATTGCGTTAAAAGCGAGAATGGAGGCCAGTCCAAAACGATTTATTGAAAAGTTGGCGCCTGATGGTATATCCGCTTCGTTATGGCAATTTTTATTGCAGGAGGCCGATATTGATACTCAATTACCCGCAGAGCAACTTGGAAAAAAGAAAACGGCAAGACTCATTGAGGTTTGTTGTAATTATAATCTTCCGGTAAAAGGTAAAACAACCTTCAAAGATGAATTTGTAACGGCGGGCGGTGTTTCGCTGCATTCAATAAATCCTTCCAACATGGAAAGCAAGGCTTTACCCGGTTTATTTTTTGCGGGTGAAGTGTTGGATATGGACGGAATTACCGGAGGCTATAATTTTCAGGCCGCCTGGACAACCGGATATGTGGCCGGCAAAGCGGCAGCCCAAAAAATTTAATAGATTTCTACCGTACGGATTACTTCGTAACCCAGGTAAGATTCCAAAATCTGCTGGTATTTTTTGGTGGAGGTGAATCCGAAACCGCTTTCCATGAATTCGTTAATGAGCGGTGTCCACTCCGAATCTTTGGGGAGTACGAATCCGAAATTTTCACCGGCAACATTGAGATCACGGTGAATTTTAAAATAGGTTTCGCTGTTTTTGATGAGTTCGCGGTAGGCGATAACATCCATATACGCTACAAAATTGGGGTTCGATTCAAGCAAATCCTGTAATTTTTCGTTTACTGCTTTTATCTGTAAACGGGGGAAACGTTCTTTTTGCAGCTTCTCCATGTATTCGGCATGAACAGAGCCTTTTTCAACCAAAGCAGTGAGCTTAGATGAAGTGAGTTTTGATTCATCATCCGCTCCGAGGGTGGCTACACTGCCGTGCGATACAAATACAGCCACATTTTTTAGGTATGGAGCCGAAAAATCAAACTGTTTTTTGCGCTCTTCGCTGATGGTTACGGTTCCGGCACCGATGGTATTGGCCGGAGCCGCTTTTAATGATTCATAAAAATCATTGAACGATTTGTATCCGAAGTACTTAACAGTCACTTTTATTTTCTTCTTGGTTTCGCACCACTTGAAAAATTCTTTTAGAATTTCAGCTTCAACACCCCCGTATTCGCTCGCTTTTTCGGTTTTGAAGAATAAGGCGGGCTGTTCATAAAAGTGAACATTCAGATTTTTGTTGCTCTGGGCAATTCCTGAAAGGCTCAAAAAACACAATAAAATGCTGATGGTAAATGTATTTAAGTTCATTTGTTTTGGTTTAATTGCAGTTAAAGATATAATTTCGTTTCAAATAATGTAAATTTAGTTTAGTTTTGTCTTTTAAGTAAACGATTAAATACCATGATGAAAAAATCCTTATTCGGCATAAGCCTTGTTTTGGTAGGGCTTGCATTTTCTTTCGAGTCTTGTAAAAGAGGCGAGAACGATCCTTCATTAAGTTTTAAAACCAGAACGGCCCGCCTTAAAGGCGATTGGGATTTGGTTCAAAAGAATGTGACATTGTCCTCTGCAGCTAATGCGGGTTCAAACGTGTTAACTACCGAAACGATCAACGGTACATACAACGGTGATGTTGAGAATATTGTAGTTAATACAGACAGTATAATTACTTATGTTCGCAAATATGATTTTGATATTACATTTGACGAGATGGGTACCTATAATTATACCGTTAATATTTATCGTCCTACCGGAAATCCCAATGCACCATATTTAAACAGTGTTTATGTAACATCCGGCGTTTGGGCTTGGTTAGATCAAGGAAAAGATAAATTGGGTATTTCGTTAAGTAATGATTTCAATCCTGAAATACCGGATTCGTTAAATCCGAATACATTGCTTCCTTACCAGGTGAGCGGTGCTTATATGGTTGACCGCCTGGCCTCAGATGAATTGGTATTGAAGCGTTCAGGTCAGTTTACAAGTTCAATTGACACAATAACTAATACGTTGACGTTTGACGGCGTATTTACCTTTGGAAGATAAAATAAGTTTGATTTTTAATACAAAGCCTTTTCGGTAAACGGAAAGGCTTTTTTTATGATGATACCCGAAGCATTCCGTTCACGAATCAATACTGCCTTTTCGCCTGAAGAGGCAGCAGAGTTCCTGAGTTCCTTGCAGAATCCGGTTTCGGTTTCTATTCGGAAGAATCCGATGAAGAAATATACCGGTTTTGAAAGCCAAACCGCTATTGGCTGGACAGATGACGGTTTTTTTCTGCCCGAACGCCCCGAGTTCATCTTAGACCCGGCTTTTCATGCCGGCGCATATTACGTGCAGGAATCTTCATCCATGTTTATAGAAACGGCCCTGAAACGGATTAAACTTCCTGCCGGTTCTGTCTTGCTTGATTTGTGCGCCTCTCCCGGAGGGAAGTCAACCTTATTGCTATCGCATATTTCGGATGATTCACTTTTGGTTGCCAATGAAGTCATTCAGGGAAGATTGCCTGCGCTCAAAGAAAATATCCGCCGTTGGGGCTTCCCGAATGTAATCATTTCAAATGCCGATCCGGCCGATTTTGAAAGTCTGCCCGAAACCTTTGATTTGGTTTTGGTTGATGCGCCATGCAGCGGCGAAGGCTTGTTTAGGAAAGATCCGGAAGCCCATAAACAATGGAGTGTAGAAAATTTACAAACTTGCGAACTGAGGCAGAAACGTATTCTTACATCAGCCATAAAAACCCTGAAACCGGGTGGCTACTTGGTTTATTCCACCTGCACCTATAATCCGGGTGAAAATGAGGCCCAGGTTGATTTTTTACGTAGGCAGGGTTTTGAGTATATCCCTGTTTTAGAAGCGGATGAATTTCCGGAAATTACCCGCCTGATGCATCAGGGGGAGGAAACCGGATATGCGTTTTATCCGCATAAAGTGAAAGGCGAGGGTTTTTTTATGGCGGTACTGCGAAAATTGGATGCCGGGCAGTACGAATCAACTGAAATGAAGCACCGCAAACCCTTTTTTGATAAGGGATATGCACCAAGCGAGACTGAAAAAAGATGGCTTAAAAACCCAAGTGATTTTGTTTGGAAACAGCGGAAAGATATATATTACCTTATCCCTCAAAAACTGGAAAAAGAAATGGAATTTATCCTTTCGGCTATTTATTCGGTTTATGCGGGAATTGCCGCAGGTAGCCTGAAAGGAAACGAGTTTTTACCCGATCATGCTTTAGCTTTGAGCTGTGTATTGCACGAGGATGTTCCACGGATTGAACTGAGCCGTGAAGATGCCCTGCGTTTTTTGAAGAAAGAATCGCTCCGCAATACGGATTATGCCAAAGGGTTTTATGCCGTCACGTATCAGCAGCTGCCCATTGGCTGGGTAAAAGCGGTACCCGGACGATTAAACAATCTTCTGCCGGCCGAATACCGAATCCGCAAGAATATTGATTAGTTAATCAAATCAAAGCCCGTGTATGGAACCAGGCATTTCGGAATACGGATTCCTTCGGGAGTCTGATTATTCTCGAGAAGGGTAGCCACAATGCGCGGAAGAGCCAGTGCACTGCCGTTCAGGGTATGGCAGAGGCGTGTTTTTCCGCCGGCATCTTTAAAACGTAATTTGAGGCGGTTGGCCTGAAAGGTTTCAAAATTAGATGTAGAACTCACTTCCAACCAACGCTGTTGTGCAGCCGACCAGGTTTCAAAATCGTATGTAAGGGCAGAAGCAAAGCCCATATCTCCGCCGCAGAGACGAAGTATGCGGTAGGGAAGTTCCAGTTTATCCAAAATGTTGCCCACATGAGCCACCATCGTTTCCAAAATGGCATACGATTCATCCGGATGCGCAATTTGCACAATCTCCACTTTATCAAATTGGTGTAAGCGGTTCAAGCCACGTACGTCTTTTCCGTAAGATCCCGCTTCACGACGGAAGCAGGGTGTATATCCGGTCATTTTAATCGGAAAATCTTTCTCTGTCAGAATAACATCGCGGTAGATATTGGTGAGCGGTACTTCGGCGGTGGGAATAAGGTATAAATCATCCTGCGCATCGTGGTACATCTGTCCTTCTTTGTCAGGAAGCTGTCCTGTTCCAAATCCGCTGTCGGCATTCACCATGTGCGGCACTTGATATTCGGTATATCCGGCCTTTTCGGCTTCATCCAGAAAAAACTGTATGAGTGCCCGTTGCAGTTTGGCCCCTTTATTTATGTAAACAGGAAAGCCGGCACCGGTAATTTTTACGCCGAGCTCAAAATTAATGAGGTTGTACTTGGCTGCCAATTCCCAGTGGGGCAGGGCATCGCCCGGAAGGCTGGGAATGCTTCCGCTTTCTTTAACTGTTTCATTTTCTTCGGCAGAACGGCCTTTTGGAACACTTTGGTGCGGTGAATTGGGAATGGTGTACAACAGGGCCGTAAGTTCCTGTTCAGCATTACGTTGGTTTTCTTCCAGCGTTTTCAGGTTTTCTTTAAAATTGGCCGTACGTTCTTTGAGTTCATTTGCCTCGGCCTGTTTGCCCGATTTGAAAAGCTCCCCGATTTCTTTAGACAGGTTGTTCATTTCGGCCTGGGTGGCATCAAACTGCTGCTGGGCTTCTTTGCGGGCATCATCAAGCAGGAGCATTTTGTTTACCAGCTCTTCGGCCGGTAAGTTTCTTTTATCCAGGCGGCTTATGATTTCTTCTCTGTTTTCGCGAACAAAACGTACGTCAAGCATATTCTAATGTGTTGAATGTTATTTATTTGAGGCTTAATTTTGCGTTTATGGCCTTTTGGGGTTTGGTTGAAAATGAAAAAACCCGGTTATTCCGAGCTAAGCTCCGAATAACCGGGAATAAGGTTATGTTCGGAATCAGCCGACTAAGCTGAAACTACCGAAACGTAAGATTTATTTTCTTTCTTTTTGCGGAAAGCAACTACGCCGTCAACCAAAGCAAAGAGGGTATGGTCTTTACCGATACCGACACCTTCGCCCGGATTATGACGTGTACCGCGCTGGCGAACGATAATGTTACCTGCTTTTACACGCTGACCGCCGAATAATTTAACACCTAAGCGTTTGCTTTCTGATTCACGACCGTTTTTGGAGCTACCTACACCTTTCTTGTGTGCCATGACAATTTATTTTTAAAGGGTTAAACCCTGATTATGCATTAATTGATTCAATCTTAACCTTAGTGAATGCCTGACGATGGCCATTCATTTTTTGGTATCCTTTTCTTCTTTTCTTTTTGAAAACAAGAACTTTATCTCCTTTTACATGAGATAAAATTTTACCGCTTACTGAGGCTCCGGAAACGGAAGGCGCTCCAACGGAAATTTTACCTCCGTTATCAACCAGTAATACGCGATCAAACGTAATGGCAGATCCTTCTTCACCACCTAAACGGTGTACAAATATCTCCTGGTTGTTTTCTACTTTAAACTGTTGACCAGCAATCTCTACTATAGCGTACATTGCAATTCAGATTTTCTTTGTGGGCTGCAAAGGTACATAAAGAAATTAAATTAACAACCCGGTACTGAAAAAATTACGCGCTTTTAACGGATGCCTTGTTTTGTCCGCGGTTTACAAGCCAAATAGCCGTCAAAATAATACCGATGCCCACAAAATAAAAGCCCCCGATGGTCTCACCGTCCGTAAATCCCCACATAATGGAAAAGCAAGGAATTAGGTAGGTAACCATGGATGCAAACAGGGCCGTGGTTTGTTTGATGAGCATGTTAAATAAAAACACCCCGATGGACGTGGCAAAAAGGGCCAACAGAATCAGGTAAATGGAATCCTGCTGCATTTCGGGGCTTTGGGCCAGCTTTTCAAACGTACCCGCGCTGAGTAAATAGATAAGTGCCAAAACCGAAGTAAGGGCAAACGGTCCGCCGGTGATGAGTAAAGAGGGCAAATGTCCAAGTTTTATTTTAATCACGTTCAAACTTACTGCATAGCAGGCCGATCCGCCAACGGCGAGCAAGGCATAACGCCAGTCGCCCTGTAAGGAAGAGCTGTATGAGTAAATCAGGTAAACCGCTCCCGCCAGACCCAGTAATACCCCGTTCATAGACATCAGTGAGGCCCGCATCCGGAAAAACACCAGGGCAAAGAGCATGGTAAATATGGGTGTGGTTGAATTGATCATGCCGCCCATGGCACTGTCAATTTTGCCTTGTGCAAAAGCAAACAGAAACGCTGGGATGGCATTTCCGAAGAAACCGCTGATGAGGAGCGGGAAAATATCTTGTTTACGCAGTAGTTTAAACTGATGAAGGATGAAGGGGACTAAAAATAAGCCGGCAAGAAAAATCCGGCCTGCCGCCATTTCTTCCGGGGCCCAGCTTCTCAATGCTTTTTTCATCAGTATGAATGCCGAACCCCAAATGAGGCCCAGTAAAAGCAGGGTGCCAAACTGAATGTACTTGTTTCCGAATTTCGACATGAGTCCGCAAAGCTATGAATGCTCCATGGATATACTAATAATGGGGAGTGGTTTTTTGTTCTTGATTTTTGAATTAAATAATATTCGGACAATTAACAATTCCGAATATTTATCTTTGGGAATATGATTTCCACTATACCCCAGTTTAAAGCATTCCTTGGCGGAACCTTTTATGAGGGCGAGCAGTTGCCGGTTTTGGCACCGTTTGACGGACATACCTTGGCCAATGCCTGTTTGGCCAATGAAGAAATGTACGAAATGGCGCTTGCAAAAGCGCTTGAATCAGCGAAGCCGCTTCAAAATTTACCCGCTTACAAGCGGTACGAAATTCTTATGCACATCGCTTCCCGCTTGAAAGAAGAGCGCGAAATACTTAGTCTACTTTTAGCCAGGGAGGCTGCCAAACCCCTAAAATTTGCCCGTGCCGAAGTAGACCGGTCCATACAGACCTTTATTGTGGCTGCCGAAGAATCAAAACGATTGCCCAAAGAGTATATTTCGCTCGACTGGACAGCCGCCGGTGCCAACCGCGAGGGAATAATCAAGTATTTCCCGGTGGGTCCGGTGGCCGGGATTTCGCCGTTTAATTTTCCGCTGAATTTGGCCGTGCACAAAATTGCGCCGGCCATCGCTGCCGGCTGTCCGATAGTGTTGAAACCAGCTTCATCAACCCCTTTATCGGCCTTGTTTTTGGCGCAAATTATTGCCGAAACTGATTTGCCTCCGGGTGCTGTAAGCATATTGCCAATGAACCGGAACTTTGCCAATCGCATGGTTTCTGATGAGCGTTTTGCCATGCTTTCTTTTACCGGTTCGCCGGAGGTGGGCTGGAAAATGAAGGCCGGTGCCGGAAAAAAGAAAACCACCCTCGAATTGGGCGGAAATGCCGCCGTTATCATCAGTGAACATACGGATGTGGAAAGCATCATCGATAAATGCATGAACGGTGCCTATGCTTATCAGGGGCAGGTTTGTATTCATGCCCAGCGGTTTTTTGTGCACCAAAAACAGGAGAGGCGATTTTTGGAATTATTTACCGCTGCTGCTGAAAAATTACAAATCGGCGCACCCGAAGATGAGCGTACCGACTTTTCCTGCATGATTGATGAAGCTAATGCAGAACGGGTAGATGCCTGGGTAAATGAAGCCGAACTAGCGGGTGCATCCGTTTTATTAAAACCCCGCAAAAAAGGAAATATGATTTATCCAACTCTGATTACCGGCGCCCGCAAGAACATGAAAGTATACGATGAGGAAGTGTTTGGACCCGTAATTACCGTAAATACGTTCACTGATTTTTCAGATGCCCTTGAAAGGGTGAATGATTCCCGTTTTGGCTTACAGGCCGGATTATTTTCGGAAAAACAGACAGAAATTGATGCCGCATTTAACGGTTTGCATCTGGGCGGATTAGTGCTGAATGATACACCAATCTTACGTTTAGACCACATGCCCTATGGCGGAGTGAAAGATTCCGGTTTGGGCCGTGAGGGCGTAAAATATACCATTGCCGACATGATGGAACCCCGCATTTTACTTAAATAACTGGTATGAAAACGTTTATTTTTTCGCTGCTGTTTTTCTTTCCCGCTGCACTCTGGGCACAATCGCTTCAACATTTCAATGCTTCCTTGCAGCCTTCTGCTCCTGATTACTCCAAACCCGAATACTGGGCTGCACTTCCTTTCCGGCAGGATGCGGCGGATGTGATCCCTAAATCGGAAACTTGGATTTCGGATTCCCTTAAACAAGTAGATTTATTTTATATCTATCCCACCATTTATCAAAAAGGAAGCACCTGGAATGCCGATGTAAATGATGAAAAGCTGAATGATAGAATTGACCGGCTGCCTGTTAAATATCAGGCTTCGGCATTTAACAGGGTGGGAAGGGTTTATGCACCCCGGTATCGGCAAGCGATTATTAAAGCATATAAGGATAGCCTGAACGGAAATGCAGCACTCGATTTTGCTTACGAGGACGTAAAAAGGGCCTTTGCCTATTATATGGAACATTATAACAACGGACGTCCCGTAATTATTGCTTCACATAGCCAGGGCACAACCCATTCACGTCGGCTGATTAAAGATTTTTTTGATACACGCCAAACCCAAAAACAGTTGGTATGTGCCTACATTGTCGGTTTCGCTGTTTTTCCGAATTCCTATGAGGTGCTTGAACCCTGCGAAACACCCGAAGCCACGGGTTGTTATGTAACTTGGGCTTCGTTCAGGAATGGCTACACATATAAAAAGAATTTACCCTATTTTGGGGAAATATGTGTAAACCCGGTTTCATGGCGAACAGATTCTTTACCTGCGGAAGGCCGGGGCGGAATACTGCTCGGGATGGATAAGAAAAATCCGTATCGGACAAAAGTGCAACGGAATGGAAATTACCTCTGGGTGAAATCAAATATACCTATCGTGCAAACTTGGGGCAATCAGCACCTGGTTGATTATAACCTCTTTTGGTATGATATCCGCAAAAATGCGGCCTTACGGGTTGAAATGTATTTTAAAAATAATAAATCTAACTGAAAGTAAATAAAATAGTTAGATTTAAATTTGGGGTAATTTTTATCAAAATGTATAAAGGTCTGTAACTTTTTCGGAATTGGGGCGTCTTACTGTCAAAACAAATGGTAACATGAAAAATAGTGTATCAATTTTATGTTTAGTTCTTTTAAGCTTATCTGCTTTTTCGCAGAATGATGATGCCTTGATTGATTCAAAGGCCGACACCACCAAAATGAACATGGGGAATAAAAAAATGTGGATTTTCAGTGATAAAAAGAAAGGCCACGATGGAAAAATGCATAACAATTTGGTTTGGACCGGTTTTGACATTGGAATTAATGGGTTCATGACACCGGGATTTAATCCCCAATTACAAGGCGATTATGCTTTTATGGAGCTGGATTACGGACGTTCCTGGAAATTTGCCTGGAATGTGTTTGAAGTAAAAGCACCGCTGAATAAAAAGAAAACCGCCACATTTGTTACGGGCGCCGGTTTTGAATGGAATAATTACAGTTTTAAACAGAAAATTGCCCTTCGCGAAGCGGATGATTTTGGTCCTATTGCGGATGGAGATCCGGTTTTTGTAGACGCTGCCGATCCGAGTATTACATACAAAAGAACCCGTTTACAAAACTCTTGGTTTAATATTCCGGTGATGTTTAATTTCAGAACCGTTCGTTCGGTAAAACACAAACAACAATTTAATTTTACGTTTGGTGCCGTGGGCGGTGTTCGCATGGGAGCCAGTCAGCGAGAAGTATTTTTGGATGGAGGTGACCGTACAACCAATGTTCGCCGCGATGATTTTATGCTGAACCGTTTCAGGGCCACGGCAATGGTTCGTATGCGTTACTCATACTTCAGTTTATTTGGTACATATACGTTTACACCCATGTTTAAAGATGGAGCCCCATTGGTTTATCCTTGGAGTGTAGGTATTGCCATTAGTCCGTATTAATAGAAATCAATACGTGTAGATCTTGCTTCGATAGTAACCAATGGTTTATATAACAATGTTTGTGTTTCACATCTACAGTAAGAAGCCCGGTAAGAAATTACCGGGTTTTTTCTTTTAAGGAGTTACATTTTGAATTTCAATTTTGTTACCTTGACCTGAAATTTAGTTTAATTGTCAGTTGCCGCCACATTGAATTGTAATTATCGAATTTGGGGTATCTCCCTTTTTTTTCATACCCTGTTTTTTACAGTTGTATTTGCCTTAACCCGTCCAGTTTTTGGGTCTTCTGATGATACTTTCCTAGCGTATCTGCTTGGCGGAGGATTTGGTTACGCACCCACTGAAATGCTCCATTATGGTGGTGCTTTTCATCCGCTTTTGGGCTGGATGATTAAACATTTCAATTTGCTTTTCCCCTCCATAAATGGGTTTTCAGTACTGCTTTATTTCGGTTTTTTTATTGCCTTTACGGTCTTGCTTGTTCAAATACTGAACAACCGGTTTTCTGGTTTTCGCATTTTTTTATACGTGTGTTTATGCCTTGTATTTGAAACATGGTTTCTTATTCGTCCCAGCTTTACGGCGTTGGCCTTGGTTTTATCGCTGGCTGCCTATTTAAAGTTGTATGTTTTTTTGAAATCTCCGGAACAATCGTTTCGCCGTCTGATTGGTCCGCTTCTGTTATTTTCGTTTTCGGCCCTGCTCAGGTTGCCCGCAACTTTAGTTTTTGCCGTTCCTGCTCTTGTTTTGTATTTCCCGTATTTAAAAGCCCGTATTAAACCGGTGTTGCTTTTTGCTGCTTTATTTTTGGGCGTTTTATTTAACCTTCACTTATCGCAAAGGCTTGTTTATGAAAATAAAGTTACAGAATGGAATAAACAGGAAAGCTACCGAAGTTTGTATTTTTCAAAGGTAAACCGATCATTGATAAAACCGGCTGATGAAGTACTGTCCTGTCAAGATTATTTGTTGGCCAACAGCGTTTTCATAGATAAGGAAGCACTTACAGAGTCGTACATTAAATCGGTTGATTTTGTTTTTTTTTCAGAAATTAAGCAGCGCCTTTTTAATGCTGAGATGTGGAAATGGTTTTTGATAAATAACAAGCTGTTTCTTTTGTTCCCCATTTGCCTCTTGCTCTTTTTTCTATTTTCATCTAAGGGAGTTAAAGAGCCAATGTTTCTTTCTTTTTTAATCATTTTGGGCCAATGCGCAGTACTTGTTTTGTTTTTTAAACTTCCGCCTTACATCACCCCATTTTTATGCTTTGGATTTAGTGTATTTATAATCTATGAAAGAAAGGGAGAAGATTGTTATTTATTTTTTCAGGCACTGTTTGTTTTGGTTCTTTCAGCATGGTCAGTAAGGCATTTGGCAAGTATAGATTCAGAAGGACGGGAACATAATCGGATATTGAAAAGTAAAATTGCTGAGTTCGAACAATTTCCTGAATCGGTATTCATTGCAACGGATGATTTTTTTCCATTGGCTGATTTTTATGTGTTTGATCATCCCAAAGCCTTTTCATTACCTAATTTGTTAAATAAAGATCGTTTGCTGACTGACCGGTTTTCTTTCAACCTTCAACACGAAATACAGCAAAAGGGAACAGAACATTTGTATCTCTTGGGCCAAAATGCCCCTATTGCGGCGAATTGTCTCTTACCCGGTTTTCAAATCTTTCCGGATACAACGTTTAAAGCAAATCCTGTTTTTGTTATTCGCCCTTAAGCCTTACTTTTGGTTTTAATATGATACTTACCAATTATCACAGCCACTGTAATTTTTGTGATGGCAGCGAAGAACCTGAACTGTATGTTTTGGAAGCCATTAAACAGGGTTTTTCATCCTATGGTTTTTCCTCGCATATTCCCCTCAAAAATTTTGAAACTTCATGGAATATGAAGAAGGAAAGGCTTGAGGAATACATCCATCTGATTAGTTTGCTTAAAGAAAAATATATAGACCAAATTGAGCTGTTCTGTGCTTTTGAAACCGATTTTAAACTGAGTATTTACCTTCGGGATGAATTACTTTCAACTTTTCCTCAGGTTGATTATACGGTTGGTTCCATTCATTATGTGGGCTGCTTTGAAGATGGTAAACCTTGGGAAATTGATGGTACCAAGGAGGTGTTTGATTTAGGATTTTACCAAATTTTTGGTGGTAATCGCAAAGCGGTGCTAAAATCTTATTTCGATTTGACTTGCGAGATGATTGAAACCGAAAAGCCCGATATCTTGGGCCATGCCGATAAAATTAAAATGCATGGATATTTCGACGAAGAAGATTCGTATTACCGGAGTCGTATGCATGAAGTGATGGAATTGCTCAACGAAAATGAGCTCATTATGGAAATCAACACCCGTGGTTTTTACAAAGGCTATACTGCGGATTTTTATCCGGCATTAAAATGGGTAAAACAGGCTGCTGAAATGGGAATTAAATTACAGGTAAACTCCGATGCGCACAAACTTCCGGAGTTATCTGCAGGCTATGAAAAGGCATTTGCCATGTTAAAGGAAATTGGAATTGGAGAAGTATGGAAGCGGGCAGGGAAACAATGGATGGCCCAAACCTTTTAAGAAATTAGTTTTTGAAAATCGGATTCAGGCATTATATTCGTAAAATGGGTAGACATTATTGTAGTTATATCGCTTGTTTTTTAGTGTTTTTCTTTTCGCTGGGTGCTGAAACGGCCCGTGCACAGAAGAAAAAGTTTGGACTTGTTCCCTTTGATTCTGTTTTGTGGCAAGGAAAACAGGCGTATTTAACACAAGTTCAGTCGGGTGGAGGCCGACCGGCAAAACGTCCCAATATTGTTTTAATTGTTGCAGATGATTTAGGAAAATATGATTTATCAGTGTATGGAAATACATTGATTCAAACACCGGCTATTGATGCTTTGGCCAAAGGCGGCGCATTGTTCACCGATGGATATGCAACGGCCTCGGTTTGTAGTCCGTCCCGTGCCGGTTTGCTAACAGGGCGCTACCAACAACGTTTTGGCTATCATTTGCAGCCTCATCAGCGCTATCCGAAAAACAAGGCGGAATGGTGGTTCTTCAAAAATTTAATTAATACCAGCGATTTGGAACCGGCCGAATTTGTTTCTTTTCCCCGGAATAAGGATGTTGGCAAACTCGGATTGCCGCAGTCGGAACTGGTTTTACCGGAATTGCTGAAGAGCCGCGGATATGCAACTGCCTGGATTGGCAAATGGCATTTGGGTTACGAAGAACCCCTGCTCCCTAAAAATTTTGATTTTGATTATCGTTACGGCTGTCTGGAAGCGTACACTCTTTTTGCCGATCCGAAAGATCCGCAGGTTGTGAATGCCCCAATAAACGAATTTACCGATAAACACATTTGGAATGGCGGACGGAAAGGCTTTTGTGCCATTCAGGAGAATGAAAAAACGGTGGACGAAAAAGAATACATCACTTATGCATTTGCCCGCAAAGCCAATGAATTTATAAGTGCACACAAAAATGAGCCCTTTTTTGTGTATTTGCCCGTAACGGCGCCACACACGCCTTATCAGGCGCCCAAGGCTATTTACGATAGCCTTTCGCATATCAAAGATCATAACAAACGGGTTTATTATGCCATGGTTATTGCCTTGGATAAGGCGGTGGCACAAATTATGCATCACCTTGAAAAAGAAGGAGTTTTGGAAAATACCTTAGTTATATTTACCAGTGATAATGGAGCAGCTCTTTATTCACGAACGGTTGATAATAAGCCCCTTGCAGGTGGGAAAATGACCTTTTTTGAAGGGGGAATTAATGTGCCTTTGATTATGTATCAAAAAGGCAGCATTAAGCCGCAAACGCTTATCCAATATCCAGTTATGCTTTGTGATGTTTTTGCCACAGCCGCCGCTGCAGCATCCATTCCGTTGCCCTCTGACCGTGATTTTGATGGGGTTTCGCTTTTACCCTGGCTCTACAAAACCCGTAATGATGCTCCGCACGAAGCTGTATATTGGATGGCCGATTATAACATGGCTATAAGGGCCGGACAGTTTAAGTTGATTGTGAATACCCGTGATAAAACTGCCGAACTCTACAATTTATTTTCGGATAAGGGAGAAACGAATGATTTGGCCGGTTCACAAACAGAAACGGTATTGGAAATGCAGCAACTGCTGAATCAATGGACAGCCCAAATGCCGCCTATGGCTTGGCCCCGTATTATGGATTATACGCTTCAAGTGAACGGAAAAGTTTACAAATGGGCCATTTAACGAATATTTTATTGTTTTTTTTGCTTGGGTCTTTGATATGCTCATGCCGCTCCAAATCTTCGCATGTGCCCCAAAACGAAGACGAGGCAAAGGCCACCATAAGTGTTGATGGAGGTATGTTTGTTATGGGCAATGGTTCAGCTGCGGATAATCGGCCTACTGAGGTATGGGTGCCCGATTTGGAAGTGCATACCTATGAAGTGTGTAATCGTTTATTTGAGCAATTTGTAAATGAAACTGGCTATGTGACACTGGCTGAGCGAGTGGGCGGTTCTTATGTTTTTGATATGGATTTGAATAAGGATACGAATTCTATTCCCGGCTCGCCCTGGTGGAAATTTGTGTATGGGGCAAATTGGAAACATCCCGAAGGTCCGGAACCCGAAATAGCGAAGAAACCATTTTATCCTGTTATACATATTGCTTACGAAGATGCCTGCGCCTATTGCGAATTTTTGGGCATGCGTCTTCCAACCGAGGCTGAGCGTGAATACTTGGCAAAAAAAAATGGCAATGCTGAGCCGTTTAATTATTGGCAAGGAATTTTTCCGGCTAATAATACGATTGAAGACGGAATGCAAGGTGTTGCGCCAATTGGGACATACGCTCCAGGGAAATTGGGCTTGTACGATTTACGCGGAAATGTATGGGAATGGTGTGCTGATTATTACCACTCAGGATGGTATGAACTGGGTACAAATTATGCTCCATCGGAACGTGGTGCGGGACCGCCCAGGCCCTTTGATCCGCAGGATCCCTATACCGAAGTACGCGTTATTAGAGGCGGTTCCTATTTGTGTGCAGATAACTTTTGTTCGGGTTATGAAGTATCTAATCGCATGCGAAGCAGAACAGACCAGAGTTTCGGACACATAGGCTTTCGGTGTGTGAAAACGCGGAAATAAAAAAGCCTCTCTGAATATACAGAAAGGCTTGAAAAATAGGTTTGTTATATTAATTTGCGTTAACCAGGTTTCCTGAACCGCTTATATTTGTGTTGATTAAAGGTTGTCCTTTATATTTTACGTCGCCGCTGCCGGAGATGGTTACATTTAAGCTTTGAGTGGTTCTAGTTTCAATATTACCGCTTCCTGATATCTTTGCTTCGGTAGTTTCAGCGGTTAAATCAAATCCGGCAATATTGCCCGAACCACTTATGGTAAATTTATCTGAAACCGTATTTCCGCCCAATTTGATGTTTCCTGAACCGGAAATATTGGCATCTACTTCAGTTGCCACAATACCTGTAATATTTATTTCTCCCGAGCCGGAAATGTTGGCTTTAAATACGGATGCCGTTATGTCGTTTCCACCGCTTATGCTTCCCGAACCGCTTACGTTTACCTCAGCAACCTCAGGTGTGTGAACGTAGTAAATCAGTTTGTCGGTTTTGCCAATGCTGTATCCGTTTTTGGTTGAAATAGTCAGGCGGTTATTTTTCACTTCCAATTTTAGGATATCAAAAATATTGGCATGGGTTTCAATTTCAACAAACTGGCTGGCATCATTAACCAAAATTACTTCACCTACATTTGATAAATCTACTTTATCGAAGCCTGAAGCTTCAAATACACGAGTTTCAACGGCTCCTTTACCGTTTACTTTTTTACAGCCCGTAAAGACAGCTGCAGATACGATTAATACTGCTATTGCTACGATTTTTGTTTTCATGGTATATAAATTTGGGCAAAGGTATGCCCTAATTTAGGTACCACACAACTTTTTAGTCTAAACTTTCCTGTTATTTGTCTATAACAATGCTTAATTGGCATTAATCAAAACGCCCTGTCCGTTATTTACCGGCGTACTGATTGTTGGATTTCCTTTGTAGTATATGGCGCCGTTACCCAGTAAACGAACTTCGAGTGTGCTGTTTGTGGTGGTTTCAATGATGCCGTTTCCCCTTAATTCTACTTTATTGTTGGCAACGGCCAGTTCAAAACCGGCAATAGCCCCTGAAGAACCTACACCAAATTCAGCATTGGTGGCTGTTCCGCGCAGGGTTAACCTTCCAGACCCGGAAACAACGGCTTCCACAAATTCAGCATCTAAATCATTTATTTCTAATTTGCCATTGCTGCTTACCACGCCGGAGAAGTTATCACCCGTTATACCTTCGCCTCCGGTAACTGTTCCGGCGCTGCTTACCTTAACTTCTTCAATAAACGGGGCATGTACATAAAAGGTAAGTTGATCATACTTGCCAATACTTTTGCCGCCTTTGGTTTTAATTTTCAGTTTGCCTCCGTCTACTTCCAATTTTAAGATATCGATAATATTTTGCTGCCCTATGATTTCCACAAACTGATTATCATCCTTAACTAAAATAACATCACCTTTGGTACCGTGCTCAATCTTTGTAAATCCGCTTATGCCAATTGTTTCCGTTACAATATCTCCTTTGCCGTTAACACACGAATACAGGCTTGCCGACAAAAGTATTGCGATTAGTAGATATGAATATTTATGTTTCATCTTTTCACTTTTAAATTTTTCAGATTATTGTTGCTCTTTTTATACAATTTGGGAATTATAGCTTTCACTTAGTTTGAATTAATTAAACTTCCTGAACTATTGTCTTCTGTTGTTATAGTTGGATTTCCTTTGTAATAAATGTTGCCGCTTCCAGAAATTTTAGCACTGAGGTTGTTTACTGTGCTTGTTTCAATGTTTCCGCTTGAGCTGGTCTTTGCTATTGTACTCAAAGACGTTAGATTAAAAGCGCTAATGCCGCCGCTGCCACTCACGTCAAACGAAGCATTTTCTGCCAAACCGCTTAATGTTATATTACCGGATGCACTTGCTTTGGCTTCTATATTTTGACAATTTATACCCGTAATATTTATATTTCCGCTGGCCGATGTTTTTAAAACCAATGAAGCGGCTTGTACATTGTTTCCACCACTAATGTTTCCGGATGCACTATTTGTAATGGACTCTATTGACGGGGTATGAACATAAAATGATAATTCATCAAATTTACCTATTTTTTTGCCGGGTTGTGTTTTGATTATTAGTCTGCCCGATTGCGTTTCGATTTTTAAAATATCAATCAGATTCTGGTGTGAATGTACCTCTACAAATTGATTTTGATCCGCAACAAGAATTAATTCACCCGTAATATTCAGTTCGATTTTACTAAAAGGTTCAGGTGAAAAACTTTGAACAACAATTTCACCTTTGCCTTTGGTGCAACCATAAATGAATAGCACAGAAACAATTGAAATAAATATAAACTGGATTGATATTTTTTTCATAGTATTAAGTTTGTTTATACCATAAGTTTAAAATACAACTATTTTTTACAAATATATTGTAAGATTTCTAAACTTGATGCTTTCAATGATTTATGCGTATATCTTTGACGGCATGAACCTGTCAATGGTAAAGTTCATGGTTTTGTCGGTTTTTTTCTTTTCACTCATGAATCTGGGAGTTAAGTTTATACCGCATTTGCCACCTACCGAAATTGTGTTTTTCCGTTCCTTGGTTTCCATGATTTTGAGCGTTCAGTATCTGCTCCGCATGCGTATAAATCCGTTTAAAGGTGATTTACGCTTTCTTTTTTTACGCGGATTGGCGGGAGTGGCTGCCCTTACCCTGTTTTTTATGACGCTTCAAAAATTGCCTTTGGCAGGAGCGGCAACCATACAATATCTTTCACCCATTTTTACAGCCGTATTTTCGTTTCTGTGGTTAAAGGAAAAGGTTCCCGTATTGCGTTGGTTGATGTTTGGCTTGTCTTTTGCCGGTGTATTGGTGATGCAGGGTTTTGATCACCGTATTCCGCTCGATTATGCCTTGCTGGGTATTGTTTCGGCTATGTTTGCGGGTTTGGCTTATTACAGTATCGGGGTGTTAAAAAACAAGGTTGAACCCATTGTGGTGGTAACCTGGTTTCCGATGGTAGCGCTGCCCATTATGGGTCTGGTTTCCATTTTTGTTTGGGTCACGCCAAAAGGAACGGATTGGTTATATCTTATTGCCATTGGTATCTGTACCCAACTGGGGCAGTTGTTTATGACCAAAGCCTTCATGGCTGAATCGGCCTCGGCTGCTTCCGGACTTAAATATTTAGGTTTAATTTTCTCCTTTCTCTGGGGATTTATTTTCTTTGAAGAAACATATAATCTGTTTTCCCTGCTCGGTATGTTGATGATTATTACCGGTGTGGTGGTAAACGTTAGGGCAGGTAAAACAATCAAACCATCTAAAAATGAGTGAATCGAAATTACAAAAGCAAATTGCCAGTGTGGAGGAATTTCACAATGCCTTCGGGATTGAAAATAATTATTCCCCAATAGCAGATATAGGTTTGGAAGGTGCCTTGCTGCGTTATGAGCTCATCCGCGAAGAGAATGAAGAATATTTAGAGGCCTGCCGCGAGGGCAATCTGGTTGAAATTGCCGATGCCTTGGGCGATCAATTGTATATATTATGTGGTACCATTCTTAGACATGGTTTGCAGCATAAAATTGAAGAGGTATTTGATGAAATCCACCGCAGCAACATGAGTAAATTAGGAGCTGACGGTAAACCCATCTACCGCGAAGATGGAAAAGTGCTCAAAGGCCCTTCTTATTTTAAGCCGGATATTCAGAAAATTCTGAATGCATAAAGGTTTGTCGGTATATGAAAAAAGCGGAACTGAAAAAACTACTCGACGGATATGTGGAGAAATATAACCGTCCGGGTTTTATAGCTTCCGATCCCATTTCAATTCCTCATTTATTTACAGATAAAAAAGACCGTGAAATTGCCGGTTTCTTTGCAGCGTCAATCGCCTGGGGGCAGCGTACCACCATTCTCAATAATGCCCAAAAACTCATGCAGTGGATGGATTTTGCTCCACATCAGTTTATCATGCAACATGCTGATGCGGATTTGAAGCCATTTTCAGGGTTTGTTCACCGCACATTTAACGGGGATGACTGTTTGTTTTTTATCGCTGCACTCAAACATATTTACCAGCATTATCCCTCTATGGAAGCTGTTTTTTCGGAGGGGCTGAGGGTTTCGGATAAGGATATGTTTGGGGCAATTTCACATTTCAGGCAGGTTATGATGCAGGTTGAACACTTGCCCCGTTCCCGTAAGCATTTACCAAATCCGGATGCCAATTCTGCGGCTAAACGGATGAATATGTTTTTACGTTGGATGGTAAGAAACGATAAAAAAGGCGTTGATTTCGGCATTTGGGAAACGATTTCACCGGCTTTATTACTTTGTCCTTTAGATGTACACTCGGGAAGAACGGCCCGAAAACTGGGTTTGTTAAACCGAACTCAGGACGACAGGCGTGCGGTGGAAGAATTAACGGGGTCACTCAGATGGTTAAATCCGAAAGACCCCGTTCAATATGATTTTGCCCTTTATGGTTTGGGCGTATTTGAAAAATTCTGATTATTCCGGAAAATCCTCAATGGTTACTCTTCCTTCGTAATAGGTATTGAATTCTTTTTTGTCGGCAGTTTTGAAGTAATATTTGAGAACTCTAAAGTTTTTGAGGCAAGGCACACTGTCTGCATTCCAAACATCTACGGTATACTTTAATGTGGTATCATCTTTCATGGGCAGCGTAATGCCGATACCTTCGTTGTAATAAACCTCAACTTCTTGGTTTTGAAGTAAATTTTTGTCAAATTGAAGAAGTGTTTGGCCCGGCGCAGCAAAAGCTTGGTCGTATGCTACACGCACTCGGATGGGTCCGGCTGAAAGGTTTTTCAGTTTTATGGTGTATGACTTGGGTTTGTTGCAAGAAGCGGCAACAATTAATACCAATAATGGTAAAACAAGAAACATGTATCTTTTCATATCACAAATTAAATGATGTTCAAAGCTACTAAAATTTGTTTAATGCTCAAGGCAGGTAATAAATAATTAGTGTATACTTTCCAATTTTAACATTTTCAGCCGAGTCGGCCATTTCCATCAGGTTTATTCCCCGCTCCCTGTAGGCTCCGCCAGAATCGGCTTCATCGGGTTCGCTGATGATGATTTTGGGATGGTGGGTCTCAAACAGTTTTACATCATTAAAATAGCCGTGCCAAACAGGAATTATTTTTGCTCCGCTGCCTTTAGCCAAGCTGGGAGCCCAAGGGCCGGCAACCGGACGTTTTCCAAAGTCAATTCGGGCCAGTTTCCGGTTTATGCCGTAAATTACAAAGCTGCGTTCCTTAAACAGATTCCGAACGCCATTAACGTGCATGCCGCTTACCAGAATAAGGACCGACAGGGTTACCAATGCGGCAATCTTCGATTTCCAGCCGTAGTCAAGCGCATTCCGTATGGCCCAGGCAAATTGTACCGCCGCAAAAAATGCCCATGAAAACAGCAAAGATGACATATACCGGGATGGCAGAAACCACATACCCAATTTATGTATTTCAAGCAAAGCCCAGCATAAACTCATTAAGCTGAGCACTTTGAATATTTTATTTGTCGAACCTACAAAGTTCGGAATAAGCAGTAATAACCCGGTAAAGAAGGCTAGGCTAAGGTATTTTGTGTATGAACTCCAGAGTAGTTTTTGGGCCTGCTCAAAAAGGATTGGATTCCATTTATTACGTGGCATAAACCGGTTTCCTGCCTGATCGGCCATCACGTAATCGTAGGTTTCTTTTACGGGTAAATACCAAAGCAGATAATATAACAACGCGCCCAAAAGCAATAAAAAAAATGTAATTGTAAGTTGCTTCAGTGTATTTCGGCTGATTAGTTTTCCGTTTATTAACTGAACGATAATTACCCAAGCCGGCAATAAAAGAAGTACATAGGCGAACTGATTTTTAAATCCGACGGCTATCCAAAGTAAGAGGGCGGTTTGAAGGAGCTGTATATTTTTTTGATTTTGGGTAAACATCAGCATACGGCTTATTGCCAATATAATAAGACAGCATGCACTCATTTCGGCCATGGTAAAATGGATGTACTGAAATAAATGATACTGCAACAGACCAATGGGAATAAAAAGACCCAATACATAAGGCATAATTTCATGACTTCGCGAAGCAAGCAAAAGCATAAAAAGACAACCCAGCAACAACCAGAGCCGGCCTGTGGTCATGCCCGTATCAAAAACAGTAAATACGGGGAATAACCATACACTAAAAAGTGGGGTTTTGATTAGATTATCGCACTCGTTTAAACCAAAATAACCATGGTTTACCTTGTTGATTACCTGCGATGTGTTTAACCCTTCATCCGTAAATGCATCACGTGAATCGGGTGATATGTTTATGTGCGGATCGGCGTGCAAAAACGGTACCTGTATGACCAGGAAGCTGAGCAATACAAACAGAAATATGTGCTTCGCCTTCAGCATGGAAATTAATTCCTGTCAAAGGAGAGAATGGCCTCCTCGATGATGCCGGCAGCTTCCAAAACTTGTGCCTCGTTAATTACCAGAGGCGGAGCAAGTCGTATTATGGTATCATGTGTAGGTTTTGCCAAAAGACCCAGTTCTTTCATTTTCAGGCAAACATCCCAGGCACTTACGCCGTTTTTGGTGCGGATATCAATGGCATTCAAAAGCCCACGTCCACGGATGGCATTGATGCGTGAGCTTTCAATTTCTACCAGTTTTTTGCGAAGCAGCGTACCCATTTTTTCGGCATTTGCGGCCAATTCTTCTTCTTTTACCACATCGAGGGCGGCCATGGCTACGGCACAGGCCAGTGGGTTACCACCAAATGTTGAACCGTGTTCGCCGGGTTTTACGGTGAGTATGACCTCCGAAGATGAAAGCACGCAGGAAACCGGATATACGCCACCCGAAAGAGCCTTTCCTAGTACCAGAATATCAGGTTTTACATTTTCATGGTCGCAGGCCAGCAGTTTCCCCGAACGGGCAATGCCGGTTTGAACTTCATCGGCAATAAACAGTACATTTTTTTCTTTACACAGGCGGCTTACACTGCTCAGGTATCCGTCATCCGGAATCACCACACCGGCTTCGCCCTGTATGGGTTCGCACATGAATGCAGCCACGTGTGGGTCGGCCAGGGCTTTTTCGAGTGCAGGAAGGTTATTGTAGGGGATAATTTCAAAACCGCTTACATACGGGCCGAAACCTTTAAAGCTCGAAGGGTCGGTGCTGGATGAAATGGCGGCTATGGAACGGCCCCAGAAATTACCTTCCACAAAGATTATTTTTGCCTGATTCTCGGGAATGCCTTTTACATCGTATCCCCAGCGGCGGGCTAATTTTACTGCAGTTTCACAGGCTTCAACGCCAGAGTTCATAGGCAGCATGCGTTCAAACCCGAAATATTCGCATACAAATTTGGCATATCTGCCCAGCAGGTCATTGTGAAAAGCCCTTGAAGTGAGCGTAAGTTTCTGCGCCTGCTCAGTAAGGGCGCCGATAATTTTTGGATGACAATGTCCCTGATTTACCGCAGAATATGCAGATAAAAAATCGAGATACCGTTTTCCTTCGCAATCCCACATTTCAACTCCTTTTGCCCGCTCAAGAACAACCGGCAATGGATGGTAATTATCAGCTCCGTAGTGGTGTTCCAGTTCAATGGCATGGGCTGAGCTTATTTTATCAATCGTCATAACGTCAAAAATTTAATGCAAATATTCACCCAATGGGTAATTTTGGGGCAAATATAGGCAACAAAGGTCAGACCGCATTCATCCTGAATTGTGTGTTTGATATTCAGCGCTTTCAGGCTGCGTTATAGATTTAGCCATTGTGGCTGCTCCGATAGAGCATCCGTAGTTGCCTAGGCATTTGAATTTGCATTCATCTGATCTACTTCCTCGCGCATTTGTGCTTTGTTCTTTTTTCCTGGGAAATATAACAGTAAAACGGGCAATAGAAAGATATCCGCCGCAAGTGCCACGGCTAATAAAAAGCTCAATAATGAACCCAGGTAAAAGGTGGCCAGAAAGCTTGAAGCCGTGAGCGGTAAAAAACCCCCAATCAAAACCAGGGTGGTAAGGGCCATGGATTTTCCGGTGCTGGTGAGGGTGGTTTTTAAAGCATCCAGGTATGTTTTTCCGTGCGAAAGCTCTATCCGTAAGCGAGATAAAAAATGTATGGTATCATCTACCGCAATTCCGAAACCGATGGTGAAGATGATGGCCGTGGATGTTTTCAGCGGAATATCGAAAAAACCGAGTACGGCACCGGCAGCCAAAAGCGGAAACAGGTTTGGAAAAAGCCCAAGAATGGCCATTCGGAATGATTTAAACAGTAATCCGATAATAATCGTAATGATGGTAAAGCCGGACAGTAAGCCCCAAACCAGATTGATAGTGAGGTTCTGGATATTGATATCGATGAGGCGGGCACTTCCCGTGAGGCGGGCTTGAAAAGGATAATCCATACTTTTCAGACTTTCCATAAATTCATCTTCGGCTTCGAGCATTTCTTTGCCCGTTACATTATATACTTTGCCACTGATTCTGGCCCGGGTTTGGTCTTTATTGATAAAAGCCAGCATGGCATCTTCTTCAAAAACGCTGAAAAGCTGGAGTTGCCTCAGCATTTTGTCGTAGGCTTCCTGCGATTCGGGAAGTTGATAAAATTCCGGACTTCCATTGTGCATAGACATATTGAAAAATTTGGCCAGCGAAACATGTGACTGCACAAATCCCAATTTGAACTTTTCGGCGGCCATCACTTCAAATTTTTCAGCTGCTTTCAGTTTATCATAGCTAAACAAATTTTCACCTTCTATCACCATTTCAAAGGGTCTTACGCCCGAAAATTCAGCTTCCAGTCTTCGGATGTCTTTCATGAGCTGGGTACTCTCTTTTACATCTTCGGTAAGACGGTTATTGGCCTCAATGAAACTGGTACCAACTGAAAATATAACAGTGAAAACGATGAAAGTAATAAGTATGGCTTTTTTACGGGTAAAAATTAAATTCCAGATTTTGAGCCATCCAATAGCTGTTTTATCACTGATTTTATCTCCTTTTTTCACCTTGAAATATCGCAGGAAAAAAGGCATGAGCCCGATGGTTACAAAAAATGAAAATCCAACACCGGCAGCACAATACAAACCAAAGTCAATTACCGGTGGAGAGCCTGTGGTAATGAGCGAAGCAAAGCCGATGGCGGTGGTAAATGCAGTTAAAAAAAGGCTGAGCCCGATTTTTTTGAAAACCACGATTACGGCTTCCTGCTTTTCTGTACCCGCACTTATTTCATCCCTGAATTTGGCATAAAAATGAATTCCGCCCGACATGCTCACCACAAACATCACACAAGGAATAACTGAGCCAAGGATGTCGATTCCTTTTCCGGTTATTTCCATGAATCCCAATGTCCAAATAAGTGAAACGCCCACGACAATCAAAGGCATCCAGACCCCGGAAAAGGTTCTGAACATGGCAATAAGGAAAATGAGAACCACCGCGCCGGCCAATCCTAAAAACAGAAGCAGTTCAACTGTAAGTTTGTCTATGAAATATTTTTGTGCTTTAATTTTTCCACCGGAGAAGGTATCGGGGAAGTTGAAATGGGCCATGGTGGCATCAATGGTGGCCAGTACTTCATCCGAACGTTTTTTGGATATTCCCGGATCGGTTTGCATGTAAAGACAGAGCGAGCGATTTCCACGGCCAATGAGTGAACCTTCAAACATGCCCGCTTTGCTGATGAGTGCGCTGTCTTCTTTGAGTAGTTCGGGATCTTTCAGGTGGAGCAGTTTTTTTCGCCCCGGCATAAGTCCGCCAAATACAGGTACTTCCATACGTGGCAGGGAAATAACGGATTGAATACCGTCTAAATTGGCCAATGAATCCGACAGCAAGCCAACACGGTTCAAAAATGCGGTATCGTAAATGCTTTTTTCGTTTCCGATTCCAATGAGCAGATAATCGTAATCGCTGCCAAACTCTTGCCTGAATTCTTCAAAACGTTTTCCCTCTTTGTCGTTTTTTGGAAAAAATTTCTCCAAATCGTAGTCGAAACCCAATTTTGGAATCCGTAACCCGAAGAACACTGTAATGCCCAAAATCAGGATGGCAGAGGCGATATAGAGTTTATCGAACCTTTTATTCATTGTTTTTATGAATTAAATCGGCAACAAAGTTTGAATAATATTGTTTAATTGTGTTTTTTGCATCAAATTTTAGTTGATTATGAAGAAAGTCCTGTTTTCTTTTTTGGTACTCCTGTTTACTTCTTTAGCCAGTTTCGGACAGGCAAATTGGTTAAAAGTATTTTTAGATCCTAATACCGATTTCAAAACCCGTGAAGAAGCTTATCAGGCCGAAAATGCCGGTAAAAAGGCAACGCGCGGAACAGGTATGAAGCAGTATGAGCGCTGGCGATGGATGGCTTCACAGCGTTTGGATGAAAATGGAAATAGTCCATCGGCAATGGAGGTTTGGAAAAATTACACCACCGTGCGCGACTTAAAGCGTGCGAAAGATATTGGCGATGCCTGGCAGCCTGTTGGTCCCATTGATGTTCCCGCGGCCAGTTACGGATTGGGAATCGGACGTGTAAACGTAATCGCTTATCATCCAACGGATAGTTTGACGCTTTGGGCGGGTTCGCCTTCGGGCGGATTATGGAAAACCATCGATGGTGGCGATAACTGGACTACCAATACCGATATGCTTACTAACTTGGGTATTTCAGATATTGCCATCAATCCGCATAATCCGGATGAAATCTATCTGGCATCCGGAGACCGTGATGGAGGTGATACCGAATCGTTTGGAGTAGTTAAATCAACAGACGGTGGCCAAAACTGGAATATGACCAGTCTGGTTTTTAACGTTCCCGGAAATGTACAGATAACCCGTTTACTGATGGATACGGCTTCAACGGAAATTCTGTATGCGGCAACAACCAACGGTATTTTTAAAACAGTTGACGGTGGAACCACCTGGGTACAGAAAACGTTTACTTCTACCCGTGATATGGAGTTTATCCCCGGTTCTGCTGATACGTTACTTGCCGTAACCCAAGGTGTAGTGCACAAATCAACTGATGCCGGTGAAACATGGGCTTTCTCCGGAACAGGAATACCTACCGACAATGCCGGGCGAATCAGCATGGCGGTTTCTTCGGCAAATCCGAATTATGTGTATTTACTCATTGGTAGTGGCGACAGTGGTTTCAGGGCTCTATGTCAATCAACTGATAAGGGCGATACTTGGACAATCATGTCCGAAGGTCCAAATATTATGGGCTATTCGGCTGATGGCTCTGAACCCGGCGGTCAGGCCTGGTATGATATTGACATTACCGTTGACCCGATAGATCCACTCAAAATTTGGATTGGTGGTATCAACGTATGGCGCAGTAACAATGGCGGCGCCTCCTGGCTTTTGGCCGGTCACTGGACTGGAGACGGCGGTATGCCAATCATCCATGCCGATCAGCATTACCTCGGATTCCATCCCATTACGGGTAAACTTTGGATAGGCAATGATGGTGGAGTTTGGACGAGCCAAAGTAACATTTGGTTTATCAAAAGCAACAAAATGGCCATTACTCAATATTACCGTTTCGGAACTTCCAAAACCTCTGCTGCACGGGTTATTGCCGGTGCACAGGATAACGGAACGCATGTTAAAAAACCGGTGGGTTGGATTGGCGTAATTGGCGGAGACGGAATGGAAGCTATGGTAGACAACGCAAACCCGGATATCATTTACGGTACGATTTACTACGGTGAATTATTCCGTTCGGATGATGGTGGGGGTGCTTTTATTGATGTTTCGCCCGCTAATGATGGAGCCTGGGTTACACCTTTCTTCATGGATCCGCAAGACCCACAAACCATTTATGCCGGTTTTGACCGTGTAAAGGTTTCTTATAACCGCGGTGGTTCCTGGTTTGATGCTTCGCCGGTTTTAACCACAGGCTCAGATGAGCATCTGCGTAATATTGCCGTACCTAAAACGGATGGCTCAATTGTTTACGTTGCCCGGAATCAGGCTATTTTTAAGGGCGTAGATTTTGGTGCAGACTGGATTAACATCAAAAATAATCTCCCGCTTAGCAGTTCCATCGGTATTTCGTATGTAGCCGTTGATCCGTTTGACGCACAAACCGTTTATGTAACGTTATATGGCTACTCAAGCGGAAATAAGGTATTCAAATCAACCAACGGTGGCGACAGTTGGACGAATATTTCCGATAACCTGCCCAATATTGCCGTGTTCTGCATTGAACCCGAACAAAGCGCCGAAAGGGGACTCTACATCGGTACGGAATATGGCGTTTTCTTCAAAGATAATACCATGAGCGACTGGGAAGTATATGGAACTGATTTCCCGAACGTACAGGTTACCGAGCTGGAAATTACGGAAGCAAATAAAAAATTGCGCGCTTGTACATACGGACGGGGTGTTTGGGAAATTGACATGCAAAATCAATGGATCAGCAATAATGCCGGTATTGAAGAGCAAAATGCAGATAACCCATTCAGCATTTACCCGAATCCGGGCGAAGGGGTTTTCAATCTTTCAAGTACAGATAACCTGTTTATAAACCGAGTATTGATAGTAAGTGCAAATGGTATGGTAGTTAGCCAGGTATCTGTAAATGCCAACACGAATGCGGTTTCATTTGATATCAGCGGTTTGCCGGGTGGGGTCTATATTGCCCGTGTAATCAGTGAGCAGGGTGTAAGCAATCACCGTTTTATTAAGCGGTAACGATGCGAAGCGATAAATGGTTATGGTGTGTGCGGCTTTACAAAACCCGCACTCAGGCCACGGATGCCTGTTCGGGTGGAAAGGTAAAGCTGGGAGGCGATAATATTAAACCCGCAAAAGAACTTAAAGTTGGGGACGTGCTTGAAATGAAACGGGGCCCCATTCACCGCAGTTATAAAGTACTGGCTTTTCCCAAGGCAAGGTTAAGCGCAAAAGAAGTTCCCCTTTTTTGTGAGGATATTACACCCGAAACCGAAGTACTCAAACTCGAAAACTTGAAACTGGTGATGGTTCAAGGAAAGCGTGACAGAGGAACGGGGCGGCCAACAAAAAAGGAACGCCGAGAAATGGATGATTTTCAATCAGGAGAAGAAGATTAGCAAGGGTTTTAACCGCAAAGTGCGCAAATTAGGTGCAGAGGACGCAAAGAGTTTTGTGTTCTAATGTGGCCCTTATGTGGTTCAAAGCGTTTTAACCACCAAGTTCGTAGATTAGGCGCAAATGTGCAAAGAGTAATGTGTTCTCATGTGTACTTATGTGGTTCAAAAAAGGAACCGGCTTAGCTTAATCCACTGATTTTTCCATCGGCATCAATATCCATGTATTCAGAGGCTGGTATGGATGGAAGTCCGGGCATACGCATCATATCGCCTAAAATGGGTATTACAAATCCTGCACCGGCCGCAAATTCAAATTCCCGCACAGTTACCGTAAATCCCGTTGGCCGTCCGTACAGGCTTTCTTTATCCGACAGTGATTTTTGGGTTTTGGCCATACAAACGGGTAGTGTATCATAACCCAGTTCTTTGATGGTTTTGAGCTGGTTACGTGCTTTTGATGTATATTCCACACCTGATGCGCCGTATATTTCGCTGGCAATTTTTTGAATTTTTTCTTCGGTACTCAAACTCCAGTCATACAAAGCTTTGAATTTATTTACACCCGATTCAATGACTTCACATACTGTTTGAGCCAGTTCGGCCGCTCCTTTCCCTCCTTGCGCAAATGCATACGAAACGACCGCTTTTACCCCCATTTTGTCACATTCGTTTTTTACAAATGTGATCTCTTCATCACTGTCGCCCGGAAAGAAGTTAATCGCCACCACGGGCGTAAGTCCAAACTTCTTGCTGTTTTCGATGTGTTTTTGCAAGTTTGCAAATCCGGTTTTAACCTTTTGGATATCCGCACTGCCATACTCATCCTTTTTGGCTCCTCCATGATGGCGCAATGCACGGATGGTGGCCACGATAACCAGTGCATCGGGAGCCAGTTTACCGTATCCGCATTTAATGTCCATGAATTTTTCTGCTCCCAAATCTGCTCCAAAACCGGCTTCGGTAACCACGTAATCGCCTAAGGAAAGTCCCATTTTGGTAGCCAGAATGGTATTGGTTCCCTGGGCAATGTTGGCGAACGGACCACCATGTAAAATGGCTGCATTGCCCTCGAGGGTTTGCACCAAATTGGGTTTGATGGCATCCTTCAGTAGGAGAGCCATGGCGCCTTCGGCTTTTAAATCGCGGGCAAAAACAGGTTTTTTATCAAAAGTATATCCGATGAAAATATTACCCAAACGCGTTTTAAGATCGCTGATACTGTTACTCATACACAAGATGGCCATTACTTCCGAAGCCGGTGTTATATTAAAACCGTCTTCGCGGGGAATTCCGTTTGCCGTGCCTCCCAGACCTATGGTAATTTGCCTGAGTGAGCGGTCGTTCATGTCCATCACCCGTTTCCAGGTAATGGTGCGCGGGTCAATGTTTAGGTTGTGTTGTTTGTTTTGTAGGTTATTGTCGATAAGGGCCGCAAGCAGGTTATTGGCTTTTTCTATGGCTGCAAAATCACCCGTAAAATGAAGGTTGATATCCTCCATGGGAATTACCTGCGAATATCCTCCTCCGGCTGCCCCGCCTTTGATTCCGAACACCGGCCCCAGCGAAGGCTCGCGCAAAACGGCAATCGCATTTTTACCAATAAAGTTTAAGCCATCGGTTAAGCCTACCGAAACGGTTGTTTTTCCTTCTCCTGCGGGAGTAGGATTAATAGCCGTAACCAGTACCAGCTTTGCTTGTTTGCTTTTTTCCTCATTTATCAGATGTAGCGGAAGTTTTGAAATGTGTTTTCCGTAGTAGTGCAAATCATCTTCGTCAACCCCAATTTTTGAAGCTATTTTTTTAATTGGTTCTATTTTTGCGCTCTGCGCTATTTCTAAATCGGAAGGAAAAGTTGACATGTGTAGTTGTTTGAATGGCAAATTTAAGATAAAAATTGAGGGCATTTTGCTTGTTTGAATTTCCTAAATTTCACTTAAAAAGTAAACCGTTTCCGAAAAAATGGGTTAGTTTTGGAAAAACTGTACAATTGATGAGTAAGCCATTACCCCGTCGTAATTTTTTGTCCCGCTTATCATTGGGCATTACGGCTTTGTTTGCGGTTCCGGTGGGAGCGGCAGCCGAGAGAGTTAAAAAAGCAGTTCAGGAAGATATGGAGAATAGCAATCCGATTTTAGGCATAAAACCCATGGGTTTTCAATGGGAAACGGCCGATCCGTTTTTATTTTGTGTGCACCATGAAGACCATTTTCCCCAGGGAAATGAATTGATGGGACCGGTTACTTCCTTGAAAGGTCGACATTTGGGCGATGATTTTATCATCAAAGACGGATTTCGGATGTATCATGGCAAAGTGGTTCCGGGCTTTCCGGGGCATCCACACCGTGGGTTTGAAACCATCACCGTAGTTCGAAAAGGTTTGGTTGACCATGCTGATTCACTCGGTGCCTCGGGTCGCTACGGAAACGGAGATGTACAATGGATGACCGCCGGAAAAGGTGTTCAGCATTCCGAAATGTTTCCTTTACTTTCAAAGGAAAAGGAAAATCCGATGGAATTATTTCAAATATGGCTGAATTTGCCCAAAAAGAGTAAAATGGTTGAGCCTCACTTTAAGATGTTATGGGCGGATGAAATTCCTAATTATAACAAAAAAGATGCTTCGGGTAAAGAAATTCGGGTGGAGGTAATTGCGGGTAAATTGGATAAGCATGTAGCAGTTTCCCCTCCGCCGGATTCATGGGCAGCCGATCCGGATAACCATGTGGCGATTTGGAATATAACAATGGATGCCGGTGCCAAATGGCAATTGCCAAAAGCCGTTGAAGGAATTAACCGTGTGTTATATTTTTATCAGGGAAATACAATCAATCTGGAAGGACAGGAAGTAAAGTCATATCAATGCATTGTACTAAAACCAGATATGGATGTGGATATCCTAAATGGGGATGCAGAAGCCCGCATACTCATGCTTCAGGGGCGGCCGATAGGTGAGCAGGTGATGCAGTACGGTCCTTTTGTAATGAATACAAAAGAAGAAATCCAGCAGGCCTTTGAAGATTATAACAAAACCCAGTTTGGTGGTTGGCCCTGGCCCAAGTATGATCAAGTACATGCCCGCGAAAAAGGCCGTTTTGCTAAACATGCCGACGGGAGAGAAGAATTGAAATCGTAGTTAATTATTACTTGCTTCGCATTCTGAACCTGATTTCGTAATTATGGAATATTAGCGAGTGTTCCGGATGAGCTTATTTTGATTTCACTTCATCAAAATTGGTTTCATAATCAGGTCTCAAAGTTCCCATCAACCTATCCCAGAATAAAAAGTATAGTCCGTAATTGCCTTGGGCAAAACGGTGGTGCTGGTTATGGCAAACGGAGGTATTTACCCATTTCCCTACAACGCTTTTGGCAAATCCTTTTGGATATAATTCCCAACCCAAATGCCCGTATACATTGTAAATGATTGATAAGAGAAAAAAGATAAAAAAATGCAGCTTGTGAATGGGTATGGTAAATAAAAACACCACAAATATCCCAATTTCCACTACGGCCTCGAGCGGGTGAAAAGCATAGGCGGCCCAAGGCGAAGGGTTTACGGAGAGGTGATGTACTTTATGAAAATACGGATACAGTTTAGGATGATGCATCAGTCGGTGGGTCCAGTAAAAATAAGTATCATGCATAACAAACATAACCGGGAATGCCAGCCAGAACCATACCTGCCCGTATTCCTCAATATCCATGTAAAAGGTGGTATGAACCCGTATGTTTTCATTTCGTAAAAACACGATGGGCACCAATGCAAACAAACTGATGGTAATTACGGAATAGCCTATTTCACGAAAATAATCCTTAAGCTTGGGTTGTTTAGTCTGAATTTTTTTCTTGGACAACACCTTTCCCAGAACCAGGTAAAAAAGCACAAAGGCCGTCCCTGCAACCATAAAATAGCGGCCGCCTATAAGTTGCCAAGTGTGGAGGTAATCAAAAAGTTTCATACTTCTTCCTTTGTGTCAAAAAGGTTGAAGTTACTAATCTTTTTAAATTAGTTGGTAAGCGAAAGTAATTTTTTGGAAATTTCTGCTTTCTTGGTTTCCAATTCCGTCTTAGCCTCCGGACTTAGGTATTTTGTATTTGCGAGCAAAAAATCAGTGTTTTTTATAAATGTATTGGCCATTTCGGTAAATGGCTTAATCTTCTTAGCCAGGTTTGATTTTCGTTCTTCTTCGGTTGAAGCGTTTATGTCAAACTCAGTGCTTAAACTTCTGTAGTGTGGATATACCTCAAGCAGTTTTTTATAATCAACTACCCATTCTTCCATGCGTTTTATTATTTGTTCTTTTTCTGTAAGTACCGTTTCAGGCTTGAGGGTTTCTTCTTTTATTCGGCTTTTTAATTGGCTCAATGTTATGCCATTACTATCTTCTATATAAAGTGTCCGAGTTCCTGAATAAAATTTGCCTTCAATAATTTTGCCTTTGTAAAAAATCACGTTTTCGCCTATTAATTTTTGGGTGGCTATATCATATATTTTCCCATCGCTTGCATTTCCCTTATTGTTTTCCCAATATTTATCCACTTTTAAGCCCAAGTTGATATAAGTTAGCGTATATCTGCCTTTTTCGGTTATTAACTCAGCTTTATAGGTTGGTGTTTCTGGCTTAGTTACCCTATCTGGGACGCGAATATTTTGTTTATTGATATGAAATGGTCCCGAGTAGTTTGATACATAAGCGATGCCTTCGTAAAAGTCATATGCGCTTTCATATTGGGGCTCTATTTTAATTTTTCCTGTAGTGTCAATATAGCCCCATTTGTTTCCTATCATAACCGTTGCCAGGCCTTCTGAGAAAACCCCGGCACTGTTATAGATAAAGTCAATGACCTGTACTCCCTTTTTATTAATGTAACCAATTTTGCTGTTATTTAGAACAGTACAAAAACCTTCATTAAACTGTCCTGTTTTATCAAAACGGGCTGGAATTACTTCCTTCCCGTATGCATTTAAAAAGCCCCATTTATTTCCCGTCAAAAACGGAACTAAGCCTTCTTTATACATAAGTGATTGCGCACCCAGCTTGTCATATTTAAATTCGGTCAGCAGTTTACCGGTTTGGTCTGCTATCGCATATTTTTGGTTTGATGATAAAATAAAATGGCGTTCATCTATTTTTACGGATTCATAAATGGTAGGCACTACAAATACGCCCATTTTATCTATTACCCCCCATTTCCCTTTTAATTTTACCGCTGCTTTACTGTTTTTTTCAAAATTTTGCGCTTCTTCAAATGCCGGCTTGATTATTTCTTTACCGGTTTTATCAATATACCCGTATAGGCCATTAATTTTAACCAATGCCAGTCCGTTTTTGGCAAATGGAAATGCTTCCTCAAAAATGAAGGGTTTTCCGTTGCCTGGAATAACCTGGTTGCCGTTGATATCTATGTAACCTTTATAGTTGTTAAGCGTTACTGAAGCGAGTCCGTTTGAATAGTGTCCAATCTTATCATACTCTACCAATTGAATGGTTTTTCCTTCGGGTGAAACTATTTTGAAAAGATTTTCCTGTGCCGGCAGGCTTTGAAAAAGGAACGATGCCAGCAGAACTAAAGCCGCTGTTTTGTTAAGTGGGGTGCACATGTTTTCGGTGTATTCTTTTAAAGATTAGAATACATCAAATGTACTTAACTGCAAATGTTGAAAATGATAATGCGTATGCATTATTTTACACAAAAAAAGAGCCGTTCAAGGGAACGGCTCTTTCAGTATGATTTAGCTTACTATTTTATTGTTCTCCGGTAACGGTAATGTTATCAATTTCCCAGGTAGTGGTTTGATTGGTTCCCGTACCGCCTTCATATACCCATCCTAAGCGAACTGTTCCATCAAATGAACTGATGTCTATTAAGCCTGAGCTGGCAAACGGAGCAAAACCGGAAGCCTGCGTAGGTAAGGCATTAAAGTTAAGTTCTGTCCAAGTGGCTGTCCATGGTGTGGCACCGCCGTCGTAATTGTTTGAAATAAACAAGCGAAGCGTTGCCCCATTGTGGAAACCACCTGTGCCGCGGAATTCTAATTTTTCCTGGGTAGTTTGGGTTAAATCAATTTCGGGTGTAATTAACCATGATTTTACGGAAGCTTGTCCGGTACCAAAAGCGGAGCATTCGGCCCAGGGATTTGTACCGCTTGCACCGGCTGTACCGCTTTTCCATTTTACGGTTCCCACTTCAGATGAATTTACCCATCCGGCAAGCGTAATCAGTGCGTTATCAACCAATCCGTCGAATTTTTCTTCAAAAAGGGTAACGCTTCCGCCGCCGCCACCGCCGCCACCGCAGCGTGCCTGGTCAAATGTTACGTCGTACGTATCGCGTATGTACAACTGTTTCGTACTTCCAAATACACTGTAAATGGCATACAAGGTTCCTTTGCCCGAAGGCATGGTTTGGTTGGCAAATGTGGCAAATCCGCTGTTGCGCAAAATAATGGTATTCCCGTTACAGTCTTGAATGGTAGCGTTTTTAGATAATTGTAAGGTTCCGTCTGCGTAGGTAAATCCTGTGTCTGCCGGTGAAAACTGCACGTTCTCTAATTTGATCAGTCGGTTTTGGTAACTGTCGTCCAATTGCGGAATGGTAACCGTAAGGGCATTTACCGGCTGGTTCAGTGAACCTTTAATGATATGTTTGGAAATCAAGGTGGAAGGAAGTGCATCTACCTCGGTGGCTGAACCTGCCGTGGCTGCTCCGCCAAGTTGAATCAACCCATTGTACTCACCAAGAAATAGACCTTTAGTTTTGATATACACTTTACGGCCAATCATGTAGTTGTTTGATAAGCCGCTCTCATCTAGACGGATGGCAATACCGGCGGTTGAATCTTGTATAACCAAGGTTTTGTAAAAGTTGCCTGATTTATCATCGGCTGCTACAACCCCGGCAAGCAGGATGGAATCTTCTACTTCAAAACGTGAGCCTGTGTAAAGCTGTTTGAACTGCGCGATGCTCATGGTAGGCGTCAGGTTGGGATCGGTGCCGTCAACCGGAGGTGCATCGTAATTGTTTTTGATACATGCAGAAAGGGTTGTAACCATAATGGCGGCAACCACTGCCAGTTTTCTGTTTATCATATTCTGAAATTGCATATTGTTGTCTTTATTATAAAGTATGGTTGAATCTTTTTTGTTTCAAATGGTATTCAATTACATTCTGAAAGCTACGTTAAAGAATGCATTGATTCCAAAATTATAGAAATATTTTGATGGAAATTTATTCGGATTACGTTCATCAAAGTCAAAACGCAACTGCTCAAAGCCCGATGAAATAAACTTACGGTTATTCGTCATGTTGTTCACGCTGAGAGAGAAAACCATGGTCATCGGACGTTTGATGTTTTTAAATGTCTTGTCTAAACGCCAAGAATATCCGGCAAACATATCCATTGTAAATTGGCCCGGAAGTCTTTCCTGATCTACGGTTTGTTCGTATTGTTCACTCTCCGGATCCATACCTTCAACAGCGGCAGCGGTACGGCGAATCGGGTTTACGTCAACCCAGATCCAATCGAAGTAGTTAAAGTTCAAACGCACAAACCAAAACTGTGGGGAGTTGTAAGAAAGTCCGATCGTGTTGGCCCATTGCGGCCCCTGGGCCACGTTAAAGTTTTTGAGGTAAACGGTTTGGTTTTCCTGTAATACCTCGGCGTTATTGTCCTGTGTTAGGGTGATGATGGGGCGGTCAATGTACTGTGAACGGCCAATTCCCATGGCAGCATTCATGGCAAAACCTTTGTATATTTTACCTTCAATACCGAACTCTCCACCGTAATGACGACGGTCAAGGTTGCTCAAGGCCATGTTCACAAATGCATTAAAATCATCGTGGAAGAAACTTTTGGTTTCAATTCCATCCATAAACTGGGTATAATATCCGGTGGCTTTTACCCGTATTCTGGGTGAATTCCAGATATAACCGGCTTCACCCGACATAATTTTTTCTGAGGTCAGGTTATCGTTGATATCATTCCGTGTACGTGGTGAAAGGAATACATTGTTCACGTATGGGGCACGCGTCATATAGCTACCGTTGGCGTATACATAGTGGCGCCCATTGATTTTGTATGTTATGCCGGCCTTCACACCCGGATTGATAAACAGCATTTTTTCAGAATCGCCTAGTGAATTGTCGGGGAACAGACCCACACGGGTTAAACCGGTACGCCAAAACGAACTAACGGATAAACGGCCGGCAACAAAAAAGTCTACCTTTTTAAAATTGAATTGGGCCTGAAGCCATGCCTGTCCTTTGTGTTGCGAAAAGCGGTACATAGTTCCGTATTTATCGCCTTCTTTCATGATGCGGTTCGGATTGTCGAGGTCATTCTGTAATAAAACAGAATCCAACGGAAGCCCGATTTGAGCAAAGCGGTTCAGGTCAACATAAAAGTCGCCACCCAACAAATCGGCCACACGGTTAAAGTTTTCGGTTTGCAGGTATTGGTAAATTAATCCGCCCGAAAGACTTATTCTGTCGCTGAATGCATGGTTTACCGTGGTGTTTATGCCAAATTCTTTAATGGCTTGAACACGTTCGCCCAAAATGTAGTTGGAGCGTTTTCCGGTTAAGTTGTTTCCTGCCTCTCCGTTAACGTTATAAACCGTTTCGGTGTTATTGGCATTGGCTTCATACATTTTGTCCCAATTGAGCTGTATGAGCGTTGGGTCATTTAGGATGGCCTCGCGCACATCGGCAGCCAAACCGCTGTCAGCTTGGAAACTGGGTAGGTTTCGGTAATAATCGGGAGCCGGGTTTTGGCCATAGTACCAGTCAATGGATGAGTTGGATGTTTCGCCAAATTGAAAGGAGGCCGTTGAATTCAGGTTAGTTTTTGGAGAGATTTTGAATTCATGGTTGAGCATGAAAACCGGCTGGAAACTGTCAAATACTCTTGAGTTCCGTTTTTTGCCGTTTTGATAGCCCCAGTTTGGATTGTAGAATGGATTGTCGGCCAGTTCGTACATTTCGCCTATGGCGGGTGCCATTTTGCCGCGTCGGGTTGGGGTTCCGAAAGTGGTAAAGCTGATGAGGTGTTTTTTTATTTTTTTAGATACGCCCAAGTAATAGGCTTTTCCATCGTAAAAAGTACCCGGAACATATCCTTCCCCGGCAATACGCCAGGAAGCTGAAGCTGAAATGGCCCAACCGTTTTTCATCATGCCGGTAGAGTAGGTGGCCATGATACGATGCGTATAGGAACGGTTACCGATGGCATAAGAAACGCTGAGTTGCTTACGCTGCCTGGCCGCAATGATATCCATATTGGTGGCTCCGCCTATTTCTCCGAATGAAAATGTGTTCAAATCTAAGCCGTAGGTGTTGTCTCGGAACCGGAAAACGTCATTTAATCCGCCCCATTTGCTCCAAAAAACTTCTCCGTTTTCCAGGTTGTTCATGGGTAAACCATTGATGAACACGCCAAAATTATCGGCATCGTAACCACGGGTGCGGAAGCGTGCCTGACCAAAGTTGAAGGAGGCCGTGCTCACATAAACGTCGCGGGAAGCGGAAAGTACCCCGGAAATGTTGTTATCGCCCGAACTTCCTGATACCGCATCATTATCACTTGCGCTTACCTCTGGCACAATATCATCAGAATTGGAAATGCCGGGGGCTAAATCTTTTTTGGGTTTAAGAATGATATCGACGTCTTCATTTTTGACTTCAACCTCGCTGGTGTATTTGAGGTAGCCGGTAGAAAAGACTTCTACGCTGTATTTTCCCGGAGGAATGTTTTCCAACATAAAACTTCCGTCGGGGCCGGAAGCTGTTTCGTAGTTACCCGGATTGAGGCTTACGAGGGCAAAGGATACCGGACTTCCGGTGGCTTCTTCGCTCACTGTTCCTCTTACGCGAACCCCTTGGGCTCTGATTCCTGCGGTGCAAGTAAATAAAACGAGGAGCAGAAAGAACGCTTGATTAAAACGCATGAATTTGATATTAAGCGCGGCAAAAGTACGGTCATTTTCATCATCGGCAAACTTTGTAATCATTTTAGTACTCAAATTAACCCTAAGTTAATTTGAGGTTTTTAAAGCGCAAGCAAATATCCTTACCTTTGTGGCAGAATTTACGTATGAATATTTTATTACGCTCTTCCATTTCGTTTGTATTCTTTTTTGTACTTACGATATTCACTGTTTCAGCGCAGGAAAAACAATACCAGGTTTTGGCTGCGGGGTTCTACAACCTCGAAAATCTGTATGACACCATTGACGATCCTGAAAAAAATGACGAAGAGTTCCTTCCCAAAGGCCTTAAAAATTATACGGGTAAAACATACCTTGAAAAACTAGACCGATTATCCGAAGTTATTTCTAAACTGGCCATCGAGAAAACACCCGACGGTCCGGCCCTGCTTGGCGTGGCCGAGATTGAAAACAGGCAGGTACTTGAAGATCTGGTTAAACATCCCTCGCTGGCTTCCCGCAATTACCGCATTTGTCACCATAATTCGCCCGATGTGCGCGGTGTGGATGTCGGCCTTTTGTACAATCCTAAATATTTTGTGCCCATCAAGAGCCATTCGGTGAACGTGCCGCTCTACTCATCCTCTGGTAATTTAATCAAAACCCGCGATATTTTGTGGGTTGAAGGTTATCTATTGGGCGAAAAGATTCACGTTTTTGTGAACCACTGGCCCTCGCGCCGGGGTGGTGAGGAAGCCAGTTCGCCGCTAAGGCAGAAGGCTGCCTCGGTTTGTAAGCACACAATGGACAGCATTGAAGTGGCTGAACCCGGTGCCAAAATGATTGTTATGGGCGATTTGAACGATGATCCTATGAGTCCCAGTATCAAAAAGGTTCTCAATGCGGTGGGAACGGTTGAAAAAATGACTGAAAAGACGATGTTCAACCCGTTCGAGCCTTTCTATAAAAAAGGGATCGGAACCTTGGCCTGGCAGGATTCATGGAACTTGTTTGATCAGGTAATTTTCAGCCCATCTTGGGTATCGCAACCCGCTCAGGGCTGGTTTTTTAGTAAGGCAGAAGTTTTTAACCGGCCATTTCTAACGCAGAAAACCGGCAATTTCAAAGGATACCCCCAACGCACCTATGTGGGAAACGAATATCAAGGCGGATACAGCGACCACTTCCCGGTATTGGTATATTTGTATCGAGAAAAGAAGTAATATGTATAAATTAGTAATCGCAATATTCAGTTTTGTTTCTGTTGTTCAGGCATTTGCGCAGCAGCCTTCGGCCCAGCCAAGCAATATGACATTTTCAAACATTAAGCCTTACGGTTTTGTGGTGAATTATGCACCTTCTACTGCCGACGGATTCCTGATTTTGCGTTCTGCCAACCCGATAACCTTTGTACCCATTGATGGTGAAGAGTATGAATTGGGCCAGGGTGTTGCCCCCGGCGTAAAAGTTTTTGGCAGTGAATGGACCAGTTCCAAAACCATCCGCGAGGTGATTGCCGGATCTACCTACTATTTTGCCGTTTTTGCCTACAATGGTTCGGGCGAACAGATTGATTATCTGAATACGAATCCGCTCAGCGGAAGTATTACAGTTCCTGAAGGCGGTCCGGGAAACTACTATACCGGCATAAGCGGAGGTTCATCCTCTTTTCTGAATGATTTGAAAGTGCGCTTGAATACCGGACGGGTTTTTCAAACCTACACACCCGGATATTTAAATTCGGTTACCGATAATATTTACATCCGCGATACGGTTGGCGGAAAAGAGGTGATTAACTGCCAATACACCGGCGAAACAAAGGTTTTTACGCCTCCCTTTTTCTGGAGCAGCGTAGCCGACGAATATACCCGTGAACATTGCCTTCCCAAAAGTTGGATGCACACGGGTGGAAATACCGATAATCAGGATGGTGCCGACTATCACAACCTGATTCCGGCCAACCATGGTAAAGCCAATGGCAAACGCTCCAATGTTCCATACGGAATAGTACAAAACGTTACTTATCAGTACCTGGAAGGCAAGTTGGGCACCAACAGCCAGGGGATAACCGTGTATGAGCCCCGAAACGATATTAAGGGTGATGTAGCCCGTGCCCAGTTTTATATGATGGTTTGTTACAATAACAACGGCGGCACCTGGGGTTATCAAAGTATGCCTTCGCTGGCACCGCAGCAAAGCCAGGATTTGCTCAAAATTTGGCACGACCAGGATCCGCCAAGCGATTTTGAGCGCACTAAACATGAATACATTTACAGTTTGCAGTATAACCGGAATCCCTTTATTGATTTTCCGGAATTGGTGGGTTGTATCAATTTTAACAACATGACCCGCTATGCGAATTGTGTGATTACCCTTGATGCCGATGAAGAAACGGCCAATATGCCAACTTTTAACGTTTTCCCTAATCCGGCCAGCAACCAATTGAGCATCGAGGGAGCGTTTGGCGCTCATTCCCGCATTTCAATTGTTGATTTATCCGGCAGGTTATTACTCGAAACGCTTACGCAAGAAGCCGTTTCAAATTTGGTCTTGGATATCAGTATGATTCCCGCTGGGGTATATTCCTTACAGATTCAGGACGGACAAAAAAGCGGAAACCAAAAAATTATTATCAGTAAATAAAAGTTTGAATTTAAAACAAGTAACATGAAAAAACTAGTCTACACCATTGCGGCCATTTTCACTGCCGCAGCCGCGTTTGCACAGCCATGTTCGGATTTATTTATATCCGAATACATTGAGGGATCCTCAAACAACAAGGCCCTTGAAATTTACAATCCTACCGCAGGTCCTATTAACCTTGCCGGTTATGAATTACGCAACTACTTTAATGGAAATTCCAGCGTAGCAGCAGAATATGTATTGCCGCTTGCCGGTATCATTCCCGCCGGTGGTACCTTTACGGTGGTTAACCCATCTGCAAATGCTACATTGATTGGCTTAGCCGATACATTAACGCCTGCCACCGGTGCCGGCCGCTCTGTCGCCAACTTCAATGGTGATGACGCGATTGCCCTTTTTAACGGTGCCAATATGATTGACGTGTTTGGTTTGATTGGAACCGATCCGGGAGCTTCTTGGGTTTATGGCACATTCACGACCGTAAATAAAACATTGGTTCGTAAAGCTACTATCCAAGAAGGTACAACTGCATGGGATTCAACTATTGCCGTTAACAATTGGGATGTTTATGATATTGATGATTTCTCATTCTTTGGAGACCATACCATGAATGCCTGTAGCGGCGTTTTGGATACCTTGGTTAAGTTTTCGGCTACTTCGGCTACAGTTTCTGAAGCTTCCGGTTCTACCAGTATGCCTTTGGTTTATAATCCTGTTTCTCCGATTACTTCTTTCACTGCCAGTGTGGTACTGAAATCAGGAAATGCCGCCGATATTGGTAATTACACTACCCAAACGGCTACGTTTACCGCAAACAGCAATACAACTACCGTTCCGGTTACCATTACCGATAATGCCTTGATTGACGGTAACAAAACCTTTGTTTTTGCCCTGCGCAACCCATCTTCAGGTATGCTTTTGGGTACGGATACTTTATTCACGTTAACAGTTGCTGATGATGATGCACCGGTAATCGGTCCTCCGGTTTATACCATAGCCCAGGTACGTGGAACCAATGCCAACGGCGGTCCAGATTCATTAAACGTTACTTGTGAATTGCGCGGTACGGTTTATGGTGTGAATTACCGTCCGGGTGGTTTAGAGTTTACCATTAATGACGGTACTGCCGGTATCAGTGTGTATGCTCCTGTAGGTGCTAATACGTTTGGATACACCGTAACTGAAGGTGACAGCATCCGTGTTTGGGGTGATGTGATTACATTCCGCGGTTTAGCGCAGATTGCCTTCCTCGATACAATCATTCCTGCCGGACAAGGTAATCTGATGAACCCGATGTTCGTTTCTACCTTGGGTGAAAATACCGAAAGTGCCTTAATCCGTGCCAATGGCTGTACGCTGGTAAATCCTGCCCAATGGACACAAGGCGGAAACTCTTTCAATGTTGACTGTTTATGTAACGGACAAGCCGTAAAAGTGCGTATCCACCAAGCTACAACAGCTATTAATGCTGTTGCCCCGGTTGGAACGTTTGACGTTATCGGTATCGGAAGCCAGTTTGCTACCACTACCACAGCTCCTTTTGCCGACGGATACCAGCTTATCCCACGTAAAGTAGAAGATATTCTTTACGGCGGAAGCATCAGCGAAAACGAAGCTTCTGCGGGGATGAACATCTTCCCAAATCCAAGCAATGGTGCATTTACCGTTAGTTTCGATACACAGGAAAGCGGAATGGCCCAAGTTTCTGTAAAAGATATCAGCGGACGTACCATCAGCATGAAAAATGTGGCTTTAAACAGCGGCAGCAATCAAATTTCAATGGATGAGAACCTGAGTGCCGGTATTTATCTTGTACAACTTACCATTAACGGTACCACGGCTATACAGCGTGTGGTTATCAAATAAGTATAATCTATTTTCTTCCGGAAAGCCCCGCATATTGCGGGGCTTTTTATTTTTACGCCATGCAATTTATATTTCGGATTTTTCCCTTCACACAAAAAGAATTCAAGGAACTTCCTTGGAAACCCATAATTATTACCCTGGTGGTTTGTTTGGGTTTAATAGGAATCCGGTTTTATTCGGGTGCCCATAATTTTGATAACTGGTCCGGACTATGGCATACCTTGGGATTGGGCACTGCCGCCAATTTTATCCACCATGCGGTTGAAGACCATCCCGATGCGGAGTTATGGCAATTGGTGTATTGGGCCTTGGTATCGTTTGCGTATTATGTGCTTTTGCCGTTGGCGGTCATTGTTTTTGTATTTCGTGAAAGTCCGGCTAAATATGGCTTAAAATTTAAAGGCCTGTTTTTTGGCTGGAAGGCATACTTACTCATGGCATCTGTTATTTTGCCTGTGGTGGTGCTGGTATCTTTTTCGCCTGAATTTGTGCATACGTATCCGTTTTACCGTTTCCGGAGTCCGGATAAGCTGTTTCCTCAGTTTTTCATTTGGGAATTGGTATATATTCTCCAATTTTTTTCTTTGGAATTTTTCTTCCGCGGATTTATGGTTTTGGGTTTAAAGCCCCATCTCAAGGGTTATTCAATTCTGGCTATGACCATTCCGTATTGTATGATACATTTCAGCAAACCGCTGCCGGAGTGTATCGGTTCCATTTTTGCCGGCTTAATTTTGGGAGCCATGAGTTACCGTACCGGTTCGGTTTGGCTGGGCGCGGCCTTGCACGTAGCCGTAGCACTTACCATGGATGTACTTAGTTTATGGCATCGGGGTATACTCCCCTCATTCTAATTCCCACTCCGGATAACCTTCCTTCGCTCTCATTTTGTTTCCCACTCTGATTAACCCCACTCAAACTCCGCCCATTTTCTGCGACACTTCTTCATCTAAATATAACAACACCAATTTCCAGCCTTCGTTGGTGTTTTCAAATTCCATGGATACTACCGAGGCGGTTTTGTTGTTTTGCATCATGGGTACTTTGGTGTCCGTAAATTGTATTTTTTCGTTGGCCTTGATGTAATCCAGTTGGGTTTCGTCAAAATTGTTCATGTTTAGGCCAGTGGGGGAGTTCAAGAACAAGGGAAACAGGGTTTCAAAGGCATCGGCTGAATATGAAACTTCGGCATCATCGTCCATTATTCCGCGTGTTTTCAGGGGAAAACGGGTGCGTTTTTTTAATTCGGTCATGTTATTATCCATGGCGGCCTCGCGAAAGGCGGTCCAGAAAACGGCGAAATCGGTTTCTTTTGAAGGGTTGTCCGTTTGTGCCGAAACGGAGTCTGCGCCTGCTGTACCAGTAGTGTCTGCCGGTTTTTGTCCGCAGGAGAATAGGAATAAAAGAAGGCTGAATGCGGGAACTATTTTTTTCATCTGGCTTGTTTTAAATTCTTCACAAAATAGTGAATTCCCTGCGTATCTTCGCCCCCAGTATTTTAAAATATGATAGAATTGTTGATTGATATTCTCGGATGGGTCGGTGGAGCCATGGTTGTTGTGGCTTATTTCCTCATTTCTTCGGGAAAAGCGAACGCCAAATCGGTTCTGTTTCAGGTTTTGAATTTACTGGGTAGCATCTTTCTCATCATCAATACCTATGCAAAGGGTGCTTATCCTTCGGCCGTGGTAAACGTAATTTGGGTAGGCATTGCCCTTTACGGCTTCTACCGCATCTTTAAAGATCCAAAAGTTAAGCCCGAATAACTACCTTCATTCCATGAAAATTTGGAAAGATTCCGGATTTTGGATACTGCTTCTCGTTAATGTGTCCCTGCTGATCCGGTATTTGTTTTTTGCCCTTCCGGTTGAGGCAGTAATCATTGGGTATTGGACCCAAAGTGTGATTCTTGGAATGTTTCATGCAGCCCGTATTTTTTTGTATCCTGTTGATAAAATCAATGAACCCCGTTCCAATGATGTGAAACGAAAAGGTAAAGTATTTACGGGTGTATTCTTCATCATTCATTATTACGGATTTCATTTGGCCTACCTGTTTATTATTGTGGTTAGTTTTAGTTCGGCTCATATGTTTAAAGGTTGGATTTTTACGGCATTTTCTTTTTTACTGAGCGGTTTCCTTGAATTCCGCACGGATATCCGGAACGACCGCAAAAATCCCCGTTTTTCGGTTAATGCCTTAATGTTTATTCCCTATATCCGCATCATTCCCATGCATTTGTTTATGGCAGGCCCCAAATGGCTGAACTGGACTAACGAAATGATGTTCCTGGTCTTAAAGTCCATCGCCGATGTCTTGTTTTACAGGCTTATTACGTATCCGAAAATAAAAGATAAAAAGAAGCCTGTTTAAACCTATACCTTTGGATAGATGTTTAACGCAAAATGCTGCTTATGGATTTTTTACTTTATGGCGCCTCCGGCTATACCGCCCGTTTAACGATTGAATTGGCCATGAAACAAGGTTTAAAACCTGTACTGGCCGGACGCAGCGAGCCCAAACTTGCTCCCCTGGCCCAGAAATATGGCTTGAAATACCTGATTTTTTCATTGGATAATCCTACGGAAATAGCTGAACAGCTGCGTGGTTTTAAGCTGGTGCTGAACTGTGCAGGTCCTTTTAGCCACACGGCAAAGCCCATGGTAGAGGCCTGCCTGCTTGCCGGGGTTCATTATTTAGACATCACCGGTGAAATTGAAGTATTTGAACGGGTAAAATCATATCACCAAAAGGCCGTGGACGCCGGCATTATTTTGATGTCTGGAGTGGGTTTCGACGTGGTTCCAACCGATTGTGTGGCGGCGGCTCTTCACAACCGTATGCCCGATGCCACACATCTTGAACTGGCTTTTGCCGGATTGGGCGGAGGCATGTCTCACGGTACCATGCAAACCATGGTTGAAAGTTTGGGTGGCACCGGAGCGGCCAGGATAAACGGAATAATTGTGCCCCGGCCGGTAGGTGAATTCGGAAAAATAATTGATTTCGGGAGCCGTCAACTGTTCTGCATGAGTATTCCCTGGGGCGATGTATCCACGGCGCATCACAGCACCGGTATTCCCAATATCACAACCTTTACGGCCGTGCCCAAAAGCAGTTACCGCGCCATGAAAATGCAGGCAATCTTTAATCCGCTCTTGCGAATAAAATTTATAAAGCGCCTCATTTCTAATTATGTAAGTAAGAATATTGACGGGCCCGACCGGGAGAAAAACGAAAAAGGAAAATCACTGATTTGGGGAAAAGTGCACAATGCCAAGGGCGAACAACTTGAACTCAGGCTTGAAACCCGCGAAGGATATATGCTCACTGCCATCATGAGTTTGATCATTGCCCAAAAAGTGGCCAAAACTGAGGGAATTTCCGGTTATCAAACCCCTGCCGGGATGTTTGGTTCCGACCTGATTTTAGAGGCAGCCGGCAGCCGTTTTATCGATTAGTTCGTCCGTCCCGGATATACTTTAAGGGCTTCTTCGAGGCATTTAACTGCGTTTCGTAGGTCTTCAATTTTAAGCACATAGGCCAAACGTGCTTCTTGTTTGCCCAGTCCGGGCGTGGCATAAAAACCGGAGGCCGGAGCCATCATGACGGTTTGGCCTTCGTAGCTGAAATCGCTCAGGAGCCATTGGCAGAAGGCATCTGTGTCATCAACCGGGAGTTTAACTGTAGCGTAGAAAGCCCCGCCCGGAGTAGGGCAAATCACCCCCGGAATTTTGGATAAGGCTTCCACCATAAAATTACGGCGAGCCAGGTATTCTTTGTTTACCGATTCAAAATATTCAGCAGTGGCTTCCATGGCGGCTTCGCCCGCAATTTGCCCCAGGGTTGGCGGACTTAAACGCGCCTGGGCCAGTTTAAGGGTAGCCTGCATGAGTTCATTATTCTGGCTTACAATGCAGCCGATGCGCACACCACATAGGCTGTAACGTTTTGAAACACTGTCAACCACCACGGCATTTTGTTCCATCCCTTCGAGATTCATAACCGAATAATGAACTTGGCCATCATACACAAATTCGCGGTAAACCTCATCTGAAAATAACCAGAGATTATGCTTCAAAACGATATCGCGTAGGGTTTCCAGTTCGGTTTTTGAATACAGATAGCCGGTTGGGTTGGATGGATTGCAGATGAGTATAGCTTTGGTTTTGGGCGTTATCAGTTTTTCAAAATCAGCAATGGGAGGGAGGGCAAAACCGGTTTCGATGCTGGCCGTTACGGGTACTATTTTGGCACCTGCGGCTTTCGCGAAACTGATATAATTGGCATAAAAAGGTTCCGGCACGATTACCTCATCACCTTCGTTCAGGGTACACATCATGGCAAACATGAGGGCTTCGCTTCCACCGGTGGTTACCAGAATATTTTCATGGTTAACGTTTATGCCCAGATTTTGATAGTATGCAGCCAGTTTACGGCGGTACGATTCAAATCCGGCCGAGTGGCTGTATTCAATCACTTCCATATTGAAACCACGTATGGCAGCGGTAACACTTTCGGGAGCTTTGATGTCCGGCTGTCCGATGTTCAGGTGGTATACTTTTGTGCCGCGCTTTTTGGCGGCTTCGGCAAAAGGTACCAGTTTACGGATAGGGGAGCTGGGAAGTGAAATTCCTTTTTCGGAGATCTGTGGCATAACATTCGTTTAGGAGGCAAAAATAGGCTTTTAATGTAATTGTGGGTCATTCAGTATGGAAGTACCTAAAACAAAAACCCCGTGCAGGAAACCTGCACGGGGAAATCAATTAAACAAACAAAAAACAAATGAATTACATACCTACGGGTGCGCCGCCTTGTTCTTTAACCGGCATACCGTTGTTTGAGGGGGCTTCTTTTACGTTACCTTTTACTTTAATAACGTGCGAGTTTGAGCCTTCGGCCTCGTTAGTGGTTATGGTTACCGTTTTGGCAATTGGACCGGGACGGTTAGTGTCGTATTTAATTTTAATCACGCCTTCTTTGCCCGGCATGATGGCTTCTTTTGGGTACTCAGGAACGGTGCATCCGCATGAACCTTTGGCGTTGGTAATCATAAGCGGCTCTTTGCCTGTGTTTTTAAATTTCCAAACACGCTCTCCGTTTCCTTTGTATTCAACTTCGCCGTAATCAACATAGTCTTGCTCAAAAGAAATTTTTGGACCTAAAACGGCTTGCGCTGAAGCATTTTGTGAAAATGTAAATCCCGCTGCTACAAAACCGATTAATAATGCAATCTTTTTCATCTTTAACAATTATAATTTTTCTGTTGACTTTTCAATTTCTAAGCCAAAGTTAGTTGCTTGAGAAAAGCACTCTTTTCGATTAACAAAAGATTAACAGCCCGGTATACGCTGCCTGCCGGGGTTTTCGGGCTTTTGGGCTTTGCTATTTTGGTTTGGAATTTCCCGGTTTGGCGGGAGCTTCTTTTACACGTCCCATAATGGTAACCACGTGTACGTTTTTTTCTTCGGGTTCATTGGTGGTTATGGTTACGGTTTTAGAAATCAGTCCTACCCGTTTGGTGTCGTATTTAATTTTAACCGTGCCTGATTTGCCCGGTAAAATGGCGGCTTTGGGGTATTTAGCCACCGTGCATCCGCATGAACCTTTGGTAGAGGTGATGAGCAGGGGAGCATTGCCGGAATTGGTAAAGTGCCATTCCCGTTCACCGTCTGAATTGTATTCAACATCCCCGTACATCAAAATCAGTTCCGTATAGCTGATTTTGGGTGTTTTTTCTTCCTGCGCATTTGCGTTCTGAAAAGGAAAGAAAAGGAAGGCCGCCAATGGCAAGAAAAGTTGAATGGTGTATTTCATACTAAATTTAATTTCAATAAAAAAGCCCGGTTTTCACGAATATATTCCGCAAAAACCGGGCTTCAAAATCGTTCTACCTTATTTGGCCGGTGCGGCTGGGGTAGCAGGAGTTGCCGGTGTGGCCGGATTGGCTTTCACCGTTCCTTTTACCTGAATGGTATATGTATTGCTTCCGGCCGGTTCGTTTGTGGTAACAGTTACTGTTTTGGCAAACGGACCTTGGCGGTTGGTATCATAATTAATTTTGATTTCGCCTGTTTTGCCCGGCATAATCGGCTCTTTCGGGAAAGAAGGAACCGTACATCCGCATGAGCCGGTGGCATTGGTAATCATGAGCGGCTCTTTACCCGTGTTTTTGAATGTCCATACACGCTCACGCGCGCCGGCATATTCCACTTCACCGTAGTTAACTTCTAATGTTTCTGAAGTTAATTTCGGGCCTAATACAGCCTGGGCTGAAACGTTTTGTGATGCTGCAAATCCGGCAGCAATAAATCCTAAAATGAGAAGACCTTTTTTCATATTTTTTTTATCTGTGTTTTGTTTTCTTTACTTCAAAGATAAGGCCGGAATTAAATCCAACTATCCATTAACATAAGAATAACAGATTTTTTTATAATCCGTATTCTGCGCCGTCGGTATCAATTATGTTTACTTCAATGGAAATGTCTTCGGCCGGCCGGTCGCCCGGACGTGTGGGCACCATGGCTATGGCATCAATTACGTCCAAGCCTTTAATTACTTCGCCAAAAACAGTATATTCCGAATCCAGGTGGGGGGTGCCGCCTAAATTGGCATACGTTTCTTTTTGCTCATCTGTCCATGAAAAACCGGCTTTCCCCATTTGCATGCGTTTTTCAAAGGCATTTAATTGGTCTTGTGGGTAGCTGTTTCCTTGTACGATATAAAATTGGGAGCCGCTGGATCTTTTCTGCGGATTTACGGCATCACCCTGACGCGCGGCAGCCAGTGCCCCTTTTTTATGAAAAAACTGTGGTTTGATTTCGGCTTCGAGTGTATATCCCGGTCCGCCCGTGCCAGCCATGCCCATGGTGGCCGCATTTTTGGTATTGGGATCTCCGCCCTGTATCATAAATGCATGAATTACACGGTGAAACAGGGTTCCGTTGTAATACCCTTCTTCGGCCAGTTTTAAAAAATTGTCGCGATGAATAGGTGTTTCATCATACAGTCGGGCAATCATGCTGCCTTTGCTCGTTTTAATTTCGATCAGTTTCATTTTACGTTATCGTTGTCTAATGCTTTTTTCATGTTGTTCAGAAGCAGACGTAATTCCAGGAGCGATTTAATGATTTTCTTTTCCTTACGCTGGTCAAACAGTTTACCGTCAATAATTTTTTTAGCCCCTTCAAGGGTATATCCTTCAATTTTAACCAGGTTGTAAACAAGCTGTAAATTCTCTAAATCTGTTTTGGTATACAGGCGTTTTCCGCTTTCATTTTTTTTGGGTTTCAGTACTTCAAATTCTTTTTCCCAAAAGCGTATCAGGGAGGAATTCACCCCAAACTTATCGGCCACTTCACCTATGGTGTAGTAGAGTTTGATATCCTCTTCCGATTTTTCTTTATACGCCATTTTGCTTGTGTAATTTGTGCTCCGGTCAGGATTTATTTTTACCCTGTTTTGAAACGATTTTACCCATTAACGAACCAAAGATATAAGTTTTAACGAATGATTATTGGGTTTTTAACCTGCTTTTCTGTTACATTTGCTTAAATGATAAACAATACCATGAAAAAAATCTTCTTTTTGCCACTTCTTATGGTGGCAGGTTTTACTCAGGCTCAGATTACCCTAAGTCAGTCTGATTTTGCCTCAGCAGGCGATACCGTGTTTATGGCGACTGATGCCACGGTGAGTAGCGCTAACGTTGGAACTGCCGGTTCCTCTGCCCAAACTTGGGATTTTACTTCTTTTTCGCTCGAAAGTTTTGATACACTTTTGTTTGTGAGCCCTGGAATGGCTCCCGGTGGTGCAGATTTTCCAACGGCAAATGTGGCCTTGATTACAGGTGAGGCGGCTACATTTTTCAATAAATCAGCGGCATCGGTTGAAGTACTTGGGAATGGCGGTGGATTCGGTGGTTTTGCTTTTAGCGCACCTTACACCCCAACTTTTAATTTATTAACCTTTCCAACCCAATTGGGAACCACCATCAGCGCGGCTTATGCTTTTGACGTAACCGAATTCGTAGGAGTGGATACAACGGTTTCCGTGCCTTTGGTTGGAAATGTGGTAATTCAGTTAGATTCTATCCGCTTTAAGCGCGATGCAACGGTTGATATTGATTTTGATGCACACGGCACGGTTCAGCTTGATTTAGGAAACTATCCGGCTTTGCGCTCCAGAAATGTTCAGGTAAATAATGATACGGTTTTTGCCTTTATGGGTGCTCCTGTTAACTTGGGTATCATCGGCATTAATCTGGTTGCCGGCTGGAACGTAATCACCAATGACATCGCGGCCAGTATTTCCTTAATTGCTCCCGGTATTTTCCTTGGCAATACAACCGGTATCACTACCGTAAAGTCTTATGACTGGTATGCCAATAACGTAGGTTATCGTTTGGTTTCTTTAGAATTGGATGAAACCACTGAAGCGCCTGTGCGAGCCAGTTACCTTTCAGATCCAATCTTTCTTTCTGTAGGTACTACCGAATTATTACCCGATGCTTTTGTATATCCCAATCCTACTAATTCAGTGGTATTCTTGAATGGTGTTCCACAAAATACACAGGGTACCCTGCAATTGATTGACATGACCGGTAAAACAGTGATGAGCAACAGTTTCAATGGTGAAAATCAATTTTCAGTTGCCGGCCTGGCCGAAGGAACTTATTTTTTACGTTTAGTGAATGCCGAAGGTAAATTAGTGTTTACGGATAAAGTGCAGGTGATTAAATAACCGGCATTGTATTTGTCTGTTTATAAAATGAATTAAAACGTTTGAATATGAAAAAGTCAATTTTGCTTTTCGCCGGCCTTTTGGGCGGCATAATCATGAGTCAAGATTCATTTGCACAAACACAGGGTCGGATTTCTCCTGCTTCGGGCACAGCACCGGTGGTAACTCCGGCTAAGGCATCAACTGATCAGAAGACAACGGCTCCCACTAATACCGCCGCTAAACCGGCACCAGCGGCTTCGCAACCGGCTCCCGTAACAAGGGCTTCGGCAACAGCCCCCGCTACCAAACAGGCAAACACACCTGCCGAGCAGGCGGCTCCCGCCCAACGAACTCAACGTCCGGCTTCCGGTGCTAAAACATCCGGATCTGCCTCCGATAAGGGTAAAATGGTACCGCGGGCCGCAACCAATACGGCTAAATAAGCAACTTAATTTATAGGAAAGCCCGCCAATTTTGGTGGGCTTTTTTTTGGGGAATTGGGTTTGATTTTTTTGGATTTGGTTTTAATCTATACTGCTCTTTGATCTTTCAGGCGAAAGTAAAAGCAGATTCTAATGCCCCATTTTTATAACTTGTACCCAAATACATGATGCAATGACCAACACCGAACTAATCAATCAATTTTACGCATCCTTTGCCAAAAAGGATATTGAAGGTATGCTGGCCTGTTATCATCCTCTAATTGAGTTTGAAGATCCGGCCTTCGGAAAGCTTGAGGGCAAAAGGGCTGGCGATATGTGGCGTATGTTGCTTTCAAACGATAAATCGGAACTTGAAATTACTTTTTCGGATGTGCAGGCAGATGATAACACGGGATCTGCCAACTGGACGGCTGATTATTCTCTCGGTCAAACCGGTAGGAAGGTGCATAATGTAATTTCGGCACGGTTTGAGTTCAAGGATAAGCGCATATACAGACACCGGGATGATTTTAATCTGCATAAATGGGCCAAACAAGCCCTCGGAATGTCGGGTTTTCTATTCGGTTGGACTGCTTTCTTTAAGCGGAAACTGCAAAAAAGGGCAAACCAAAACCTGGACTATTTTATCCAAAAGGAAGCTGCCAAGTCAAATAGGATGTAAATTTCTTATCATGGAACGAAGTGATTACCTCGAAAAACAAATTAACCAACTGGGGAAGGTGTTGGGAACAATTTTCGCCCGTTTGTTGGACATTAAAAATGCATCAATGTCCGAAACTAACTTGGTTCTCGTGGCTGTCGAATTGCTTAAAAACGAGCTTAATATCGATATGGATGAACTCTTGACCCAGCCGGATGATACTTTTATTGAAAAGCTCCAAACCAACTTGGATTTCAGTGCCGAAAACCTAGATCAACTGGCAAATATGTTAACCCTTCTGGCGCAAGAAAATTCTGGTAAACATTCCTTTGCCATGTACCAAAAAGTATTGAGCATTCATCTCTTCCTGCAAGAAAAAGACAGTGTTTACTCCTTGGAAAGGCAATGGAAAATAGATGAAATCAGAAATAGTATTCGAGAAATTTCATCGAGAATATAAAGATTATTCTTTCGGAAATTATGCCTTGTTAAATAAAAGAATAAACGTACTTCCGGCGCCGTATTCACTTTCAACTTTTATTTGACCTCCTTGAGCTTCAATAAATTCTTTACTGATTGACAGACCCAATCCGGTGCCTTCTTTTTGGGTTCCGGGAACACGGAAGTAGCGTTCAAAAATTTTGTCTTTATACTGCGGGGCAATGCCCTGTCCGGAGTCTTTCACCCCAATTTCTACCCTTGCTTCATTTTCCTTGATTGTCAGGATTATTGTTGAGTTATCGTAAGAATATCGTATGGCATTTGAAATCAGGTTTGTAAGTACCCATGCTGTTTTTTCCTTATCGGCCTGTATATTCGGTGCATTTTCAGGGCAGTTGATCCTGAATTGTATCTGCTTTTGCTCTGCCTGCGTTTTGGTAGCATTTAATGCATAGAATAGTATTTCTTTGGGGTCGGCAGGTATTATGGTGAGTTGGATGTTTCCACTTTCAACTTGAGTCATATTGAGCAGTTCACCTGTAATTTTGAGCAAGCGGTTTGAATCATCTTTAATGCTTTCAATGAGGTTTTTTTGCTCATCGTTTAAATTTCCAATCTGCTCATTTTCTAATAATTGAAGGCTCATTTTAATGGATGAAATAGGAGTTTTAAATTCATGGGAAACGGTGGCAATAAAATTAGTTTTAGCAAAGTCTAACTCTTTATATTTGGTTACGTTTCTTAAAATAATAACATGGCCAATTAATTGTTTTTTATCCTCTCCGGTGGGGATTATTGATATTTCTACATTTTCTTTTTCGAAATAACCTTCTTTGTTGTCGGCAAATATTTTAATTGATTTTGTGTTATTGTCATTTTCGCCAATCATTAAATCTTGAATTAATGTTCTGATGAGGTCATTTTTTATTGCTAATTCTTGGGTATAATGCCCAACTATTTCAGATTCATTCATGCCAATGATTTTTGATGCTTCATGATTAACAAATATAACTTGTAAATTTTCGTCTAATCCAATAACAGGATCATGCATATTATTAATTAAGGCTTCAATCCGTTTTTTTTCTTTCATAAGCTTGGCTAAATTGCTGTTATTGTATTCTTCTAGTTTTTCAGCCATGGTATTGAACGATTTTGCTAATTGACCGAATTCGCTATGACTTTCAAAATGAACACGTTCCGCATAGTTTTTGGACGCAATTTGCCTTATACTTTCTGTGAGTTCTTTTATGGGATTTGCAATGTTGGATGGTAAATTGATAAGCAACCCAAATGCAATCAAAAAGCATACGCTGCCCGTAATGGCAATCCAGAGTACTGCCTTGTCAGCCGTACTTTCGGCAACTAAACTTTTACGCACAATCGCCTGCATATTCATATCCATAAGTGTATAAATACCCTCTCTTATACTGTTTTTTATGGTGGTATCGTTTGTATTTAGCTTATAAATACCATATTTCTCTCTTATATCCGCCGTTATTTCCTTTTCCCCTATTTCAGTTATATTATTTTCTTGTTTCCGAAGATTGGATTCAAAAGTTTGTTTGTCTCTTTTTTGATCACCATCAAGTGCAATTAACATATTGCGTGTATACTCAAGAGTGTTATAATTGGCGGTAAGTATGTTTTCGGTATCACTTTTTAGTTCAAGAATGTACCTTGCACCAACAAGACTAAGTAGGATGATTAAGATGAACAGCAGACCGACACCTAAGGTAAGTTTTGTTTTAATTTTCATTTAAGATAGAATTATGAGGTCTATATCGTTTAAAGATAACATTTTTATTAGTTTATTGAGTATGTTTCCTTTAAATATTGTGTATATAAAACTGAGCTTAGGCTTTCCAACACAAAGAGTTGTTATTTTTCTTTCAGCCGCTTGTTTTATAATTGCGTTAGCTATAGATTTGTCTTCAATTTTTATGATTTCAGCACCAAGTTCAGTGGCTAATTTAAAATTATTTATCAAGAATCGCTGTTTATCAAGCGGAATTTTATCTGCACTTTCTTTTGGTGTTTGTACAAAAAGAACATACCATTTACTATGGTAATAATTTGCCAGCCTGGCTGTTTTTCTGATTACGGTTTTTGCTGTTTTTTCGTTTGAGCTTATACAAGCTAAAAACCGTTCGTGTTTTAAAGTATTTGGTTTATTAACCTCAGTTTCAATTTTCCGTTCTACCTGTGTGGCTACTTCTTTTAGCGCCAATTCTCTAAGTTGAAGAATTTGTTCACCTTTAAAAAAATTCTTTAAAGCGGTTTCAATTTTATCTTTTTGATAAATTTTGCCCTCTTTTAAACGTGTAATGAGCTCATCAGCAGTCAGATCAATGTTTACTACTTCATCGGCTTGGGTAAGAATACTGTCAGGTATCCTTTCTTTTACCTCAATTCCGGTAATGTTTTTTATCTCATCATTCAAGCTCTCGATGTGCTGAATATTTACTGCTGAAATTACATTAATTCCTGCCGATAGGATATCAATTACATCTTGCCATCGCTTTTCATTTTTGCTTCCTTCAATGTTTGTATGGGCCAATTCATCCACTATAACCACCTCTGGCCTGAGATTAATTATAGCCTGAACATCCATCTCCTCAAGTTCTTTCCCTTTATAGAATATCGTTCTTCTGGGAATTAAGGGTAGTCCCACGAGCAATTCAGCAGTTTCTTTTCTGTTATGCGTTTCAATAAATCCAATTTTCACGTCAATGCCACTTTTCATCAGTGCGTTTGCCTCTTGAAGCATGCGGTAAGTTTTACCAACACCAGCACTCATACCTATGTAGATTTTAAATTTTCCCCGTCTTGACTTTTTAATCAGTTCGAGAAACTCCTGGGCAGATTTCCGTGTTTCCTCCATGTTAAAGTTTAATTGTATATGATTTAATTTTTGCCATCTGTTTTTAGAATGAAAGTGCCAGTGCAGTTGTTATGAAGTAATTTTGCCTATTTCCCTGACTGTTTAATTCAAATATCCGGTCTTTGCTGCTTAAGCCTCTTCCTTCAATTCTCCAGGCCATATTATTACTTATTTGATAGTCGAAGTTTATTGAATAGCCTATGGTTTGAAAACCATTTACAGTTCCCGTGTTAATCATAACGCCATTGGGATCCGCATAATATTCTCCCCTTCCGGCTATACTTATTTTTGGTATGGGATTGTATCTCACAATAACCACAGGAGAATACCATGTGTTATAGGCTTTGTTTCCTTTTGATTTTTGTTGTGCTCCGATGTCAAATCCAACTATTAGGCCGATTTTTGCGTGTAGCTGGAATTGCCCGTAAAAATTATGAAAATATCTCATTTGCCTTGTGCTGTCCGGCGTGTCGGTTCCAATAAATGAACTACTGTTAATTGTAATTTTCGAATTCGGTTTATATGTCAGTTGATGTCCAAAAGAAGGAAGGCTATTACCTTCCACACGCTTAATTCTTTGCCATCCGTTTAAAATTAATCCGCTTACAAACCATTTTTCGTTGTCGCTGGTGTATGAAATTTTGGCACCACTTTCAAAGTAAGGTGAATTATCCGCCAATATACTTCGGGTCAGGTTCCAACAATCCCTACCTATAGCACTTTCAAACCCTATGTGTGAGGCAAAAATTCCTGCATCAACCCATATATTTTTGTTCTTTGCAATCTTTACTCCCAAATTTGCTTCAAAAATATTTTTTAAAACACCGGGCTCTGCAGCAAGGTTATCATTTGTATACGTACCCGCCATCAGAGCAAGATTTGCCCTGGTGTTTTTTGATCCGTAGGCTGCTTTTAAAAAGCCTAGGTTTAAATTAAATTCATTGTGTCTGTTGTATGAATACATAAAGGGCTGTCTTACATTATTCTTGGGATTGGCAAAGTCAAAACTGTAGTACGTTTCAATATACCCCGAAATATTAAGATGTTTCGAAATTTCTCCAATCGGTTTCTTTTCATTTATTTGCACCAAACTATCGCTGATTTCCTTTTTTAATTCCTCTTTTACTTGTTGAATGATAGCTTTTCGGTCTTCCTCGGATAATGTATTTTGAGCATTAATCGAAGTGGGTATGGCGATGATAAATAATACGATTGCGATGAATAGTTGACCTATATTTTTCATTGTTATGTTATTTTAAGTTATCTAATGCTAGATTCAAGTTAAGCACATTTATCCGTTCTGTTCCGAATAATCCGAATAATGGATTTTCAGTATGTTCATCGATAAGTTTATTTAAGCCAGCCTCATCTAAATTGCGTACTGTTGCAATTCGTTGTACTTGAATTCTGGCTGCCTGAACAGAAATATGTGGATCAATTCCACTTCCGCTTGAAGTTACTAAATCGGATGGAATTTCTTTCTTTTTTACTGTTGGATTGTGAATTATAATGCTGTCAATTCTTGATTGGACTTCAGCCAGATATTCTGGATTTGAGGGACCTTTGTTACTTCCTCCAGACCCTGCAGCGTTGTAGTCAACAGCAGAAGGGCGTGAATGAAAGTATTTTGCGCTTGTAAATGATTGACCAACATTGTTGTAGTAACCGTTTTCGTTTTTTGCGAACCCCCAATTATTTGGAGCCAAATTTGAAATACCGAATACAGTTAACGTGTATATCCCACAAAAGAAAACCATGCATACAAGTGTGAGGCGGGTAGCCTGAATGATATTATTTTTCATTGTTGTTTAAATTAAAATGGATACGATTAAATCAATAGTTTTTATTCCAACAAATGGAATAAGGAGCCCCCCAATTCCATATATGATTAAATTTCTGCGTAGTAATGCGCTTGCTCCAATTGGTTTATATGCTACACCCTTAAGGGCCAATGGTATAAGGATTGGAATAATGATGGCATTAAATATGACAGCAGATAGTATAGCACTTTCAGGGCTGTGAAGCTTCATAATATTAAGACCTTGTAATGCCGGAATTGCATAAATAAATAGAGCTGGAATTATGGCAAAATATTTTGCAACGTCATTGGCGATACTAAACGTTGTGAGTGTACCTCTTGTCATCAATAGCTGTTTGCCAATTTCAACTACCTCAATCAGTTTAGTCGGGTCGTTGTCTAAATCAACCATATTGCCGGCCTCTTTAGCGGCTTGTGTTCCACTGTTCATGGCTACGCCAACATCAGCTTGAGCAAGTGCCGGAGCATCGTTTGTTCCGTCGCCCATCATGGCAACTAACCGTCCTTCGGCCTGCTCTTTTTTTATGTAGTTCATTTTATCTTCAGGTTTGGCCTCTGCAATAAAATCGTCTACGCCAGCTTTTTCAGCTATGAATTTCGCTGTAAGTGGATTATCACCGGTTACCATCACGGTTTTTATACCCATTTTTCGTAATCGCTCAAAACGTTCTTGTATACCAGGTTTTATAATATCTTGTAGTTCAATAACTCCTATTACTTTTTCATTTTCTGAAACAACGAGCGGTGTGCCCCCATTACTTGAAATTCGGGTAACATACTCCGCAATTTCTTCTGGAAATTTGTTTCCTGCTTTTTCAGTTAAACTTTTAATCGCATCTGACGCTCCTTTTCTTATTCTTAAATCACCGATATCAATACCCGAACTCCTTGTTTCTGCCGTAAATTTGATAAAAATCGGTTGTTTTTTTTCATCTTTTATATTTTCTGATGGCATTCCACGCGAATTTGCAAGCTCTATTATACTTTTACCTTCAGGTGTTTCATCTGCACTTGATGATAAAAGGCAGCTTTTTATAAATCGCAATTCTTCAATTCCCTCAGCGGGGTAAAAGTTTGTAGCTTTTCGATTACCTATCGTAATTGTCCCTGTTTTATCTAAAAGTAAAACATCAATATCTCCTGCTGTTTCAACGGCTTTTCCGCTTTTAGTAATTACATTTGCCCTCAATGCTCTGTCCATTCCGGCAATACCTATTGCAGAAAGTAAACCACCTATGGTTGTTGGAATCAAACAAACAAATAATGAAATAAATGCAGCAATTGTTATAGGTGTGTTAGCGAAGTCGGCGAATGGTTTTAGGGTTACCGTTACGATAATAAATACTAATGTAAAACCTGCCAATAAAATGGTTAGTGCTATTTCATTTGGTGTTTTTTGTCGTGATGCACCTTCAACTAATGCTATCATTTTATCTAAAAAGCTCTCACCCGATTCAGTGGTCACCCTCACCTGGATGCTGTCGCTCAATACCTTGGTTCCACCTGTTACTGAGCTTTTATCTCCTCCGGCTTCCCTTATTACTGGTGCGCTCTCTCCTGTTATAGCGCTTTCATCTATAGTGGCTAATCCTACTAAAATTTCGCCGTCCATTGGAATGATATCACCTGCTTCGCAAAAGAATAAATCGCCTTTTTTTAATTTTGATGATGGAATCTGCTGAATTTCGGTTGCCGTTACTTTTCCCAATGCCATTATTTTTTTTGCGGGTGTTTCTTCTCTTGTTTTTCTTAAACTATCTGCTTGGGCTTTACCTCTTGCTTCTGCGATGGCTTCTGCGAAATTGGCGAATAACAATGTAAAGAATAACACCATCAGAACAATAAAATTATATGCAAAACTCCCTTGAGACTTTTCCCCTGTCAAAATCCAAATGCATACGATAAACATAATGGCTGTACCGATTTCAACGGTAAACATTACGGGATTTCGATACATTGTTTTAGGGTTGAGTTTTAAAAATGCCTGCTTGAAAGCCACAAGGAGCAGGTCTTTTTGAAATATGGATGTATTTTTTGTCATTGTTTTAATTTTTTGTCATGGTGAAATATTCAGCAATAGGTCCAAGGGTTAATGCCGGGAAGAAAGACAGTGCCGCCACGATAGCTATTACTGCAAATACCATTAACCCAAAGGTTCCGTTGTCTGTTTTTAATGTTCCGTTATTTTCAGGAATATATTTTTTTCCGGCCAGAATTCCTGCAATGGCAACTGGTCCAATTATCGGAATATATCTTGCTAACAACATAACTAATCCGGTAGCAATGTTCCAGAAGGGTGTGTTATCGCCTAACCCCTCAAAACCGCTTCCATTATTTGCACTCGAAGAACTAAATTCATATAACATTTCACTAAATCCATGATGCTCTGGATTATTCAGCCAAGTTGCCCATTCAGAGGGGTTTTGGGTATACAAATAGCTCGAAATTGCCGTGCCGGCCAAAATTAAGAGTGGGTGTAGCAGCGCAATGGACATGGCAATTTGAATTTCTCTTGCTTCTACTTTTTTTCCTAGAAATTCTGGTGTTCTACCAACCATAAGTCCGCTAATGAATACAGCAAGAATGATGAAAACATAAAAATTTAAGAAGCCAACTCCAACACCGCCATAAAAGGAGTTAATCATCATTCCTAACATTGTAAACATTCCCGTTAAGGGAGTCATGCTGTCATGCATGGCATTTACCGAACCGTTGCTGGTGCAGGTTGTGTTGATAGCCCAGTATGCTGATGCCGCAGAGCCGAATCGAACTTCTTTGCCTTCCATACTGCCCATTTCTTGTTGTATACCCATTTCTGCAATGGCACTATTTCCGCTCATCTCTAAGTATACTGAAGGGATAAGCAGAAGTAAAAATCCAAGTGTCATAACACCGTAGATGGTCCAGGCCAGTTTTTTTCTTTTCAAAACGCGGCCCAAGGCAAAAATTAGTGCGATAGGAATTAGGAAAATTGAAACTGTTTCGATTATGTTGGTGAAATAGTTTGGGTTTTCCATCGGGTTTGTAGAGTTCGGGCCATAAAATCCACCACCATTTGTGCCTAACTGTTTAATAGCAACAAATGCGGCTACAGGCCCACGACTAATTTGTTGTTCTTTTCCTTCCAATGTGATAAGGCTGTCTTTTCCCTCAAAAGTCATCGGTACGCCGCTAAATGCCAATATGATGGCTATAAACAATGCGAGTGGGAATAAGATGCGTGTGCAGCTTCTGACAAAAAAAGAATAAAAATTCCCCAGGGTATTCATCGTTCGTTCCTTCATAGCCATAAATACCACAGCACAAATGGCAATTCCGGTTGCTGCGCTGATAAATTGCCAAAGCATAAGGCAAAGTTGCCCCATATACGATAAACCCGTTTCGCCCGAGTAGTGCTGAAGGTTTGTGTTGGTCACAAAACTCACCGAGGTGTTAAATGCCAAATCCAAACTCATTGACGGGTTTTCGTCAGGGTTTAATGGAAGCCAGCTCATATTGGTAAGTACGAACATCGAAAGTACGAACCAAACAAAATTTATGGTTAGCAAAGCAATCAAATGCTGTTTCCAAGTCATTTCTTTTGAGGAGTCAATTCCACTTAAGCCGAAAAATAATCGATCAACGGGATTAAAAATTTTATCAAGCCAGGTTTTTTCATAATTGAAAACCTTACCAATATAGCGGCCAAGTGGAATGGCAAAAACCACCACTAAAATATACATGAGGACTATACCGAGTATTTCTGTATTCATTTTTATCATTTATTTTCAGTATTTTAAAATTTTTCAGGCTTTATCAGTACATAGCACATATATGCAAAAACGCCTATTGCAATGAAGAATAATACGATCATGGTTTATTTAATTAGATTCCTGAAGAATAGATTTGGCGGCAATATTCGGCTTTCATAAGATTAGGCATTAAATTCAAATATTCTCGTCCCCAGCTGTAGTTCATTTCAAGAAGCTGTGTAAGCGGAAATATAAATTTGTTTGCAATTAACGAGCGCGTTTGATTACTTCCCTTGGTAAAGAGATGCTCTACTTTTGTAAAAAGTTGTTTAACTTTTTCTTTTTGGCCATTATAAATGGCATTTAACGTTTCAATTTCCAATGCTTCAATTTTTGTTGAAGTGGTGTTGAGTTTTGTATTCATAAAACCTAGTTTTTAGAATACTCTATGCCAAATGCCGTTCCGAAAACTAAATTATTTTTTAGTGTTCAGTTTTTCAATTAGATAGGTCTTTTTTTAAGCCTTTTGAAATCAGATACCCTTTCATTTTGAAAGGGTGCATCATAGCGTTTTGAAAGGAGAATTAGTCTAATCCGTATTCAGTTATTTTACGGTAGAGGGTTGTGAGGGCAATACCTAAAAGTTCTGCCGTTTTGGTTTTATTACCGTTTGTATAGTTGAGTACCTTTTGGATATGAATTTTTTCGGCACTGGCCAGCTCAAAGGCTGAAAGACTATGATTTGGTTTACCAGTTTTTGCTGCATTTAGCATGTCGGAGGGCAAATGTTCTACGCTCAAAAAACCATCACTCAAGATTACGCTTCTTTCGATCACATTTTTAAGCTCGCGAACATTACCATTCCAATTTTGCAATTTTAATAATTCAATATATTCTTGGGAAACGGATTTTATTTTTTTATTTGTTTTAATTGAAGATGCATTTATGTAAAAATTTGACAGTTCTTCAATATCTGAAATCCTATCACGGAGTGGAGGAAGCTGTATTTGGAAAATTGAAATACGGTAAAATAAATCTTCTCTAAAATTTCCGAGTTCAATTTCTTTTTTTAAATCTCTGTTTGTAGCGGCTATAACTCGCACGTTTATTTTGGTGGGTTTTGTATCGCCTACCCGGATGAACTCACCTGTTTCCAGTACACGAAGCAATTTTGCCTGAAGATCAAGCGCCATTTCGCCTATTTCATCCAAAAAAATGGTGCCATTATTTGCTTCTTCAAAAAGACCTTTCTGGTCCTTTGTGGCTCCCGTAAACGCACCTGCTTTATGCCCAAACATTTCATTTTCGAGTAATTCTCTGCTGAATGCAGAACAGTTGATAGCAACAAAGTGCTGCTTATTTCGGGGACTTGCATGGTGTATGGCTTGCGCAAATACTTCTTTCCCCGTTCCTGTTTCCCCGGTAAGTAACACTGTTGTATCGGTTTCGGCCACCCGTTTGGACAACTCAATTACCTGTTTAATGGCTTTCGATTTGCCAATTATATTTTCAAATGAATATTTATCTCCAAGCTGTTTTTCAAGTACTTGAATGCGTTTAGCTAAATCCACTTTCTCGCAAGCTCGGTAAAGCAGAGGAATGATTTTGTTGTTGTCGTCACCTTTGGTAATATAGTCAAAAGCCCCATTTTTTATTGCTTGTACGCCATCAGCTATGTTTCCGTATGCTGTGAGCAGAATGACTTCAGTAATGGGATATTTTTCTTTTATTTTTTTTACTAAATCAACACCGTTTCCATCTGGTAATTTTACATCACACAAAACCACATCCGAATAGGTTTGGTTTAGTTTTTCCATGGCTGATTTGCAGTCAGAGGCCTGAATTACCTCAAAACCCTCAATACTAATTATTCTGGTAAGGAGTGTTCTAAGTTTTTCTTCGTCATCTATGATTAAAACTTTTTTCAATCTTTTAGTAAGGAATTATAATGCAAAACTACATTATATAATTCTATTCCCATAAATACTCCTGATTTCCCTAAAATGTAAAATTGCTTTTGTGTCACACCAATTATGGTAATTTCAAATCTGCTTTAAACCTAATTTAAGTAAAAGCAAAAAAGGGAATCCCATCGGGATTCCCTTTTTTGCTTTATCAAAAAGTCAAGTTAATTATCGCACGATAAGTTTGCTTACTTTTTCAGAATTATTTCCGGATACACGAACCATGTAGACACCTGCAGTTAAGCCTGAAATATCTACCGTGATTGTATTACCGGCATTGTGTGATTCAGATACAACCAAGCGGCCATTCAAATCTAAAATCTGAACGTTCAACATACCGGTTGCCTCACCTGTAACGGCAATGTTTACCAGGCCCGAAGCCGGATTTGGATATACACTTACTTCAGCAATGTTGTTGTTTTCTTCAATTGAGCTGAAATCAAGCGGCTGTAACTTGGTGTTGGTGAACAAAGCACCCGTGGCGGCAGTTGAAGCTGACGTTGGACGGAAATCCGGGTTGGTGTTCGTGTTACCGAAAGGATTTACCAGGTTTACGGCATTTGAAGTAGCTAAAATGCTTACATTTTGAGGAGATGCAGCGAAGAAAGTTGCTAAGCTGGCTGCATCTGTTATACATAATGAGTCGGAACCTGAAGCTAAACCAAAATTGGTGGTCATACCCGCAATAATGTTGTTCTCCGGATCTGATAAGCTGTTACAAAGATTCGCAGATACTAAACGACGGTCAGCATAATAACCGGTAGGCCATCCCGTAAGGACAGAATTGAAGATAGAAATACGGCTGTTACGACGGTGGTGAACCACACGGGTAAACAAGGTATTTGTTGTATCGGTATTGCCGGTATAATTTGGACCGATGGCAGTCATGTTTGAGAATACGGGAGCAGTTACGGGTGTATTGGTTGATCCGGCATTATCGTTATCTGACTCAAATGCACATGAACCCGACTGGTCAGCATAACGTGAATCACGGAAGGCAACACCAAACTGAACACGACCACGGTAACCGTTATCGGTATCAAAATCATCATCCCAAGTTTTGTAGGTAACCAGGTATTTGGCATCTACAACACCACCAAACCACTCAAAAGCGTCATCGCCGCTATATGAAATTTGTACGTGGTCAATTTTGGTATTTCTACCTAATGAATACATGGTAAGGCCATTAATTTCAGAGTTTGAGCTTGATGTAAGTGGAATACCGCAGAACTCAATACGCACAAAACTGAATACACCGGAGTTATCATCATCGTTATTACCGCCATGACGACCGTCGCCGCTAGGCAATGGCTTGGCAATACCACCTTCGGCAGGAGCATCGGCACCAGTTGAAATGTTGTGCTGGGCTGCACCCAAAATTACCACACCGCCCCAGTCACCGTAATCACGGTCACCCACGGGTGAATTTGAAGTGAATACAATCGGATTGGTTTCTGTTCCCTGGGCATTGATTTTTGAACCACGGCAAATAACCAAGGTTCCTTTTCCTTGTCCGCGGATTACTGTTCCGGGCTCAATGGTTAACGTAGCACCACCTGTTACATACACATAACCGTCGTCTAACAAATAGGTATTGTTGGCAGTCCAGGTTGTGTTTGTGGTAATGTCTCCACCTGGAACGGTTACCGTTGTGTTTGGATAGGCTGTATTTTGAGGGTCAAAATTGGTCCATCCTGCCGTCCAAGGTGTGGCTGGTTCTGGAGCAAATGCACCACGATAAGGTACGTTTTGGAAAAACGGAGTTTGGGCAGCGGCAAACAGACTTGCCAAAGCAAATGTTCCGATGAGTAGCTGTTTTTTCATGATTTTGTTGTCTTTTTATTACACTGCAAAAATCAACTACCTGCATTACCTGAATAAAAAGTACGGATTAAGCCTCTGTTATCCTTCCGGGATCTGTGTTCATATTCACTTAACATTGGTTTTTAATGCAGAAGCCCCGGCTTGCTGGCCGAGGCTTCTGTTATATAACGTAATGTTTATTCCTATAAATTAAATCCGATGGAGAAAGAGTAAGTAGCTCCTGGAATTACTCGCATAATTTCGTTATCACCCCCATCAAACCGGGTTTTGGCATTGTTATTCTGATACCAGATGGTTGGATTGGCCAATATGTCGCGGGCATTAAATTTCAACTCCAGTTTTTTCCAGAATGTTTTGGTAAGCTGAAAATCGAGTACGTTACGCGGAGTTTCCCAGAAGGATGGATAGGTATCAAAACCAACACTTACGATACGCTGCCCAATTCTGTTATATGAAAAGCTAACGCCAAAATCATATTTTGAATCGTTGTACTGTACGCCGGCATTTATGATGTACGGCGACTGTCCCTGTAATGGACGGTTCCCTTCGCCACCGGCAACGCCTGCCAGATTTACTTCAGATTTGATTAAGGCTACGTTTCCAAACAGGTAAAACCCATGAAAGAATGATTTTTCTGCTGTTTTACCTCTGAACCATTTGTAGAATGTTCCCAAACTTACGCGGTATTCTAATTCTGCTCCGTAAACGTAAGCCGAAGGTGCATTGATATAACGCATCAGGTTGAAGGAACCTGCATTTTCTAGTTTTTTCTCAATCGGGTTTTCAAAGTATTTACCGAAAACGGTGGCTGAGAGCACTTGGCCGCCGGCCGGATAATATTCATAACGTAAATCTAAATTGGTGATTTTGGTGCGTTGTAGGTTTGGATTACCTTCAACCAACAAAAAGGCGCTGTAATCATAGAACTGAAACGGCGCTAATTCGCGTGCTTCGGGGCGGCAAACGGTTTGGGAAGCAGCCACACGCAGATTCATTTTTTCGCTTATGCCACCGATTACGTTAATGGACGGAAGGATGTCTAATTTATTAATGTTTACGTTCACGGGTGATTCATCGGCCACGGTGAACGAATTCAATTCTTGTTGCCAGTATTCGATGCGCGGACCCAGGATGATTTTCAGACGGTTTTCTAATGCCGATAATTCATATTGCAAATAACCGGAGTAAACCGAACTGTTTGCGGTGTAAGTATCCGATTTTCTGGATGCCTCGCGGATGAAAAATCCGTTCTGGCTGAAATTTCGCTCATCAAAAATAGAGTCGATGGCATGAAAAGGCAGTGAGTTATTAAAGAGTGAGGTTTGGTATTTTACATACGAAAATGTACGTGCCTGAAAATCGCGGTCTTTGTACTGCATCCCTCCGCCTACTTTAATTTCGTGTCTAACCGGCCCTGTAATAAACGGAATGGCCATATCAACCGACCCTGAATAGATGTTATCCATCATGGTTGAATAAAAACGTCCGTTTACGTCGTTGAAGGATGGTTGTGTGCCTACAGGAACGGCCCATTTTCCGGTGGTATCGTCAATGCCTCTTTTGTAAGTAAGCTGACGGTAATCCGGTACATCGCGTTTAAGGTTGTTATATCCCAGGTTCCACTCAATTTTTACCTTTCCTTTCGGGATAAAATGCTCACCCATCAGCTGTGTACTCAAAAGGCGGTTCTGTGTGTACATGGTGAGGTACGATTGTAATGCCTGTCCCTGGTCGTAGCGCGCACCTTCACGCATGATGGTTTGGTCTGATGTATTTATGTTGGCCAGGTTTTTCAATGAAACACGGTGGTTGCTTCCGTTTTCTTTTGAATATAAAAAGGAAAGATTCCAGATACCGCCGGCCATCACGCTACGGTTATAACTGTTGTCGTTCAGCTCTAATTCGAGGTTGTTTCCGCCGGTATAATCAAAACGTTTACGCTCCTGAAAGCTGTTATTGTTTTGGTACGTAAGCGCAAAAATACTTCCGAGTTCTTTGCGGTATTTGGCATCGTCGCGTTTAGATTTTGGGATAAAATTAATTTTATGTCCCATCGAAAACTGCCCGCTAAAGTTGGGAAGCGCATTGGTTTTGTTCAATTTCCAGTTGTTGCTGAACAACTTTGAATATTCCAGGCGTTCGGCTTTGCTCAGCGTGCTGGGGTTTGTAAAGGTTTCCACGTCAGGTAAGCCATCGGGTAGGGCACGGGTTCCGTCGTCGATGCCTAAAAAATCCATTTTACCGCCTCCGCCTTTGTAAAAATCTCTTCCGGTGGTTACGGTGTTATATCCAACACTGAATGAACCGGCATAAAAATTCTTTTCAGGAATGTCTTTTGTGCGCAATTGGATTAATCCGCCCGCAAATTCGCCCGATAGGGAAGGCATGGCGGTTTTAATTACTTTAATGTCATTAATGAATGCGGCAGGAAAAATATCAAAAGCAAAGGCTTTACGGTCGGGCTCTGAGCTGGGCAGCGGGGCGTTGTTGATGTAAACGGCATTGTAACGGTCGGGTAATCCGCGAACCACTACGAATGAATTATCCTGTATGGTGGCGCCGCTCACCCGGCGCAGCACATCGGCAGTGGTGCGGTCCGGTGTTTTTTTGATCTGTTCACCGCTGAAACCGTCAAATAATACAACCGAATTTTTTTGTTCCAATACAATGGTGTTGGCCGATTCGCGGCTGGCGGCGGCTTCAATCTTAATTACGCCCAAGGTTTTCTCGGCAGTAGCCAGGGTGCTGTTTAGCGTGGTGGTTTGGCCGTTTTTAATTTCAACGCCCGTAATTACTTTCGTTTCAAATGAGATGAATGAAATCTGGATATCATACGTTCCGGGTTCTAAATTCAGACTGTAATACCCGTCAATATCGGTTGATGTTCCTTTTGAACTGCCTTTCACCATAACCGTGGCTCCGATGATGGTTTGGCCTGATGGTTCAAGGATTTTTCCGGATAGTTTCCCGGTTTGTGAATAGGCTCCTACACTTGTTAAGGTTAGTAGGAATAGCAGGTAAATTTGTTGTAACTTCATACCAGTTAAATAACTTGGGGCAAAGGTATCCCGGCATTCCGGCCGGTTTGTTACCCCATCATTAACTTAGTATATACCCAAGTTTACTATACTATTATGAATGTTTCGTTAATGTTAATTCGCACTTTGCTTAAACCTAAAAATTAAGCTGTGCCTGAAGTCTCAAAAGACCTCCTTCCTGAAAGTTTTCCTGGGTTTTGAAGTCTTCAAATCGTCTTTTTGAATAAGTGTACATGGCCACAAATTCAAAGTATTTAATAGGCTGCCATTCTACTCCCAGTTCGTATTCGTTTACCCAGTAACTGCGGGCGTCGGTTTCATGCTTTTTCCCGCCGGTATAAAACTGGGCTCTCCCGAAGGGTATGAGCAGCTGTTTTTTAATTTTCACCATATAACTCATCGTAACATAGCCCCCATGCAGAAATTTGGTTTCTATGCTGTCGGTATGCCGGTTAAATTGTGGCCCTCTTCCTATGTTATACTCAGCCAGGATTCCAAACGGTTTTGGATAAAGAATAAAGCTGGTTGCTATCCGCTGGTCGGTATACAACAGGTCGTTTTTGAATTTTACGCCTTCTGAAAGCCGTGAGCGGTCAATTTGATATTTGCCTGTATATCCTTGTAATGAGGCTTCAATAATTTGGCTTTTTACCTGAAACGGGTAGCTTACCCTTGCGGCAATATGTACACCTTTGTTCAAGGTAGGCTGATTAGCCGTTTGGCCATTGTATACACCCAATCCAACCACACCATAGTCGCCGCTCCCTTTCAGTCCTTCGTTCACGAGCATGGAAAAGCGTTCCCTTATTTTTTGCGGAGCCCAGTAAAAAAATACGCCTAAATCGCGTTCGTTTGAAACGGCGCTGTTTAATGCATCATTACGGTCAAGCGGAAGGCGGTTTTGGCTCGATTGCATGTTTTCAAATCCAAAGGGAACTTTACTTTGTCCGATACGGAAACGGAATTCATTCTTACGATCTACTCCAATGTCAACGTAGGCATCGCGAAGCTGCGCAAAATTGGCCAAGCCTGAACCCGGCGAACTCGCAAAATCGGGCTGTATGTAAAAGAAAACACGCTCATGTATTTTCCCGAAGAGGATGATGCGCATCCTGCGGATAGAAATTCCGCCGCCATCGCCCCAGGAACGGTCGCACTGTTCGCATTTTAGTTTGGGATTGGTTTCTAACAGGCGGTTGTAACGCACCTGCATATAACCGCGGATGCTGATATTTTCAAACCAACCTTTAAACGGTCTTTTCTTCTCGCCACCCGTTTGCTCACTCAGCTCCCGCTGCATGGGTTTTTCTTTTTGGGTAGAATCCTGCTGGGCAAATAATCCCAAACCCCAAAGTCCGATCAAAATGCTCAGGACGGTTCTTTTCAAGGTAGCGTTTTTGCCCATATAGTTTGTTGCTTTTGTTAATAAAATCATGTGCCTGTTTTTTAGCAAAACAGGAGGCACTTATTTGATTAATTGGAGTTGTAACAAATAGAAATACAAGCACTTATAAGCGCATCTGAATTTCATTTTGTATTAAATCCGGGGCAAAAATAGAACTAGGTATAAGGCCGAATGTTACCGGGTGGTTAATTCAATATACCTGAATTTTTATTATAAGGTTAACTATATTAAGCCAATGTTATGTAACTTAATCTAAATTATTCAAAATCAGGATATTGTAATCCTATATTTTATGTTATTTAGGTTAATTTAAGTTTAATTGATTGGTAATGAGTGAGTTGATTGAATATTGTTCTGTTTTGGGAACAATAACAAGTTCAGCAGTAAGTGCTTTTTTTGATTAAACGGAGTTCAGATTATTTGTTTTTCCCGTAAAAATCTCGGTACCAATCTATAAATTGGTCAATGCCATGTTTCACGGAAGTATTCGGGCGGTATCCGAAGTCACGCTCCAGTTCGCTTACATCGGCATAGGTTTCGGGTACGTCGCCGGCTTGCAGGGGCAGCAGGTTCTTTTCGGCTATTACGCCCAGTTTTTCCTCAATGGCCTGAATAAAATCCATCAGTTTCACCGGGTTATTGTTGCCGATATTGTAAATGCGGTAAGGTGCGCTCGATTTGGCCGGATCCGGAAGCATGGGATCAAAATCTGCCGCAGCTGTGGCCGGTTTACGGGCTATCCTCACCAAACCTTCCACAATATCATCCACATAGGTGAAATCGCGCAGCATATTCCCAAAATTAAATACATCAATGGGTTTATTCTCCAGCATGGCTTTGGTAAACAAAAACAGGGCCATATCCGGTCTTCCCCAGGGTCCGTATACGGTAAAGAACCGCAGTCCGGTGGTGGGCAGCCCAAACAGATGACTGTAAACATGGGCCATCATTTCATTGCTTTTTTTCGATGCTGCATACAAACTCATCGGATGGTCGGTATGCTGAGAGGCCGAGAACGGGTTCGATTTATCCAGTCCGTATACCGAGGATGAACTGGCATACAGCAGGTTTTTTACGCCATGGTGCCTGCAGCATTCCAAAATATTGATGAATCCCTGAATATTGCTGTCAATATATGCCTGCGGATTACTGAGCGAGTACCTTACACCCGCCTGTGCGGCCAAGTTCACAACCACTTCGGGCTTAAATTCTTCAAATACCGTTTCCAGTGCTTTTTTATCGCAGAGGTCGGTCACATAAAGCAGGTGGCCCGGAAACTGCCGGCTTTCGTTCCGTCCGGCTTTTATTTCGGCTTGTTCAAATCCCAGTATGTTCAGGCGCCCGTATTTTACATGGGTATCGTAATAATCGTTTATGATATCCAGTCCGGCCACCGTAAAACCTTCGGCCAACATACGTTTGGCCAGGTGAAATCCAATAAATCCGGCCGTTCCGGTAATCAGTACTCTTTTCATAATCTGTTTCTTACTGCCTGTTTTTCAGTTTCTTTTTGCTGCAAAAAGCGGCCTTTATTTGAATAATAGCTGCCGTTTCGTTTTCTTTGGCCTGAATATTTACCGCAAATCTATTCAACTCAACTAAAATATGCTCACTTTTCTAAAACTAATTCGGGTACATCAATGGGTCAAAAACCTGTTTATGCTGCTGCCTTTGTTTTTTGCGGGGCAATTATTTGAGTATGATCTGCTTCTGAATGCCCTTTTGGGAGCTTTGTGTTTCTCGCTTACGGCCTCGGCCGTTTATGTGCTGAACGATTATAAAGATATCGAAAGCGACCGCAACCACCCTTCCAAAAAGAACCGGCCTTTGGCTTCCGGTAAAATTAAACCGCTCACCGCACTTATTTTTGCACTCCTCCTTCTTTCCTGCGGATTTGCGGGAGCCTGGTTGCTTTCGGCCCGGTTTACCCTCTTGCTGGCCGTATACTTTTTCATGAACGTGGCCTACACCTTCGGGCTCAAACATATTGCCGTGCTCGACACCACCATTATTGCCGCCGGCTTTGTGCTCCGGGTTATGTGCGGCGGTGCCGTAACCGAAATTCCCGTTTCCCAGTGGATTATCCTCATGACCTTTTTGCTGGCCCTTTTACTGGGTTTTGCCAAACGCCGCGACGACGTGCTTATTTTCATGGAAAGCGGCAAGCGCATGCGCCGTTCGGTTGACGGGTATAATTTAGAATTTATCAATCTCAGCATGGTTATGATGGCCGGAGTGGTTATCGTGGCCTATATGATGTATGTGCTTTCCGACGAGGTGGTTCAGCAATGGGGAACCGCCCATCTCTACATCACGGCCTTTCCCGTAATCATGGGCGTACTGCGCTATTTGCAGCTCACCTTCGTTAAAGGCAAAACCGGCAATCCCACCAAAATTTTATTGAAAGACTGGGTAATCCAGTTTGTTCTGGGCAGTTGGGTAGCCCTGTTTTACCTCATCATTTACATGAAAGACTGGCGGCCTATATTGGGTTTTTGAGTGTTCGGATGTTTGAGTGTTCGGATGTTCGGTTGTTTTATTATTCCGCTTCGGTTACTCGCTGTGGTCCGATAGCTATCGGACGTGCGTTGCATGCTCCGCTGCGCTCCGGTTCGGTTGTTTGATTGTTACCAGATTTGTATTTTGCATTTTCTCTCATTCGCACGAAAAGAATCATAGGCCCCTCGTCCTGCTACCTGATACTTGCTACCTGATACCCTCAATTCCACTTTCCCCTTCGCATGAAATGAAACATACGCCCCTCGTCCTGGTTACTCGCTGCGCTCGTGCGCCGCTGCGCTCTGCCTGATACTTGCTACCTGATACTGAATGATACCCTCAATTCCACGCATAAAAATCTTATAAACAACTCAAACAATCAGGGCACCCCCTGCGGGCCGGGCTGCTCCGGGGTTCGCCTGCCGGCTTCCGTGCTGCGCACCGGCCTCATGCTTCGGCCGCCCTGCGTATCCCTGGTGCGGGTGTTTTTATATCCGCTCTGGCATTATATACCAATAAGCGGTTTATTCAAGACTAAAATGAAATTTTTGGTTTATAATTCTCTAATAATCCCAATTATCTTTCCCCTTTAATCTTTGTAGGGGTGAATTTGTCGGGTGTCCTATTTTCCAACATTTTAATTATGGAAGAATCCTTTACTTCTGAAAAGGACTTAATATCTTCTGGTAAAAATAACCATCCATGCACAGTACATTTCATGGTTTGCTTTAACGTACACTCATAATATACACCTAACTTTTTTCCGTATGTTGTATAATGGCATGAATATTCACCAAAAACGTTTCCACTAACATTCATTTCATCCTCAGGAGGAAACCAAATAGCTTCAGGCGTTATTGACAGATTTACGCTGAAGTTGGCTGACATTCTATTCATCTTTCAATACAAATAATTTTAGTTCAGGCAGAATTTCGTAGAGAGATTTTTCCCATTTGCTAAAATTAAAGTTGTCGTGTTCTATTTTACAACGGTATCTAAGTTTATCTTGTTGTTCTTTAGCATCAGCATCTTTACTGTTTAAAGTACTTCTTACATTTAAGGTTCCAGACAGGAAATTTGCTATTTCAGAGAAAATAATTTCATACTCCATTCTTTGGCATTTGAAAATATGAGTTGCTTTTGCTTTTTCTAATTCCAAGCTCTCCCAAATAATAGCGACTTCATTTTCATTAATAGGAATTGAATATAATAAAGAAACATCGACTCCCATTTTCCCTTTGATTGGATAATTTTTTATTTCTAAAACCCTTGTTGGTACTAATTCTTTTAACTGAAATTTATTCAGAAGTTGAATACACTGGTTTCTAAGCAACATATTTATTGGGATTCTATTTAATCTAGTCCCTCTTATTGTAGTTCGATCTGTAGATTGAACTTCTTGAACTATGAGAATTTTCCAAATTATCTCTTCAAGCTCATCTAAGCCCTGTAGATTTTTTATTATGTTGCCTGTCGCCGTAATTTTCAAATCATTTAGTCTCTTTCCTGATATATATTCGTAAAGGAAATTGAAATTATCTTCGGAAAACTCCCATTTAAATTGCTCAGAAAAACTAGGTTTAGAATCCATGCAAACTCTAATAAATCCATCCCCAAACCAAATACTTTTCCAAGAAGCTGTATAAATTTCAAGATTATCTTCAACTGTTGCTTTTTCAACAAACTGCCAAGGTTCTCTTTTCTTGAGCATAGATACCTTCATTTCTTCGCCCATTTTTGCCTTTGCCTTTTTGTTAAATATTTTTCTTTCTTCAATAGAAAGAGTAAAATAGTAATAACAGTATGTTTTGAAATTAAAATACTCAATCAATCCATAAACCCACAATCTCAATAATTTTTCAGTATCACACAAATCAACTACGAATGATTCAATGTTAGGCTTTGTTGGTACATTAGTTTTTAAGTCAGAACAAATTTGAAAATTGATGGAATTATAGGAATGGAAATTTTTCAGTAATCTTGAAATTAAATCAAAATCACTCGTTTTTATAATTAATTTTACAGCATCTTCTATTTTTTTTAGATTATTTTCAATATAAAAAGAAATTATTCTAAAATAAGCAATTTTAGTTTCAAAATGATTTTCATTTAATAAAACTCCTTTGTAGTTAAAAATTGAAGAATTTCCTTGATTTTTGTTTGTTTCGTTTATAAACTCCTTTTTCTCTAAGTATATTTTAAGATATGAATATCCATTACAATAATTTTGAGTATTTATTTTTGCTAGAGGATTTAATAAATCGATACAAAATGAGTAAAAATATGTAATGTCTAAGCGATTAAATAAATCTATTATTTTCTGATGTTTATCTCCTTCTATAAATTGTGAGTAATTTAGAAATTGTTTGGTCTGATGATAAACATTATTTTCAGCAAGGTCTATTAGTCTATTCTTTACTTTTGCTTCTAGTGCTGATAATTCAGACAAGTATTTTACCCTGCTATACTTTTCTTCACTGTCAATACTTGCTATTATTTCAAGAAACTCTATGAGTACTTTTTCCTGTTCGGCAGGATCTGTTAGTTTTTCAAATATTTTTTTGAAAGGGTTATAATAAGAAGTGATGGATTCTTTTCTGATTTGTTTGGCAATATTGCTGAGGTCTTTCTCTTGAGTGTAACCTTCAAGCCATAGTAAGTACTGCCTTTCATTATCACTCTGATTATAAGCAGTAACCAAAAAATCTTCCTTTATTTTTTCATCCAGTTTTAATAAGCTAGCCACCGATTTTATTCTGCTATACTTTTCTTCATTGTCAATTTTATCAATTGTTTTTAAAAACTCGATTAATACTTCATTCTGTTCAGTTTGATCTGTAAGCTTTTTAAATATTTTTTCGAAAGGGTTATGATAAGAATTGATGGGTGCTTTTCTGATTTGTTTGGCAATATAGCTAAGGTCTTTCACTTGGGTGTAACCTTCAAGCCACATTAGGTACTTCATTTCCTCATCACTTTGATTATAAGCAGAAATTAAAAATTTTTCCTTTATTTTTTCGTCCACTTCAACTAAGCAAGCTAACGATTTTATTCTGCTATACTTTTCTTCAGTATCAATTTTGCCAATTATTTCTAGAAACTCATTGAGTAATTTATACTGATCATCATAGATTGTAATTTTTTTAAATATTTTTTTGAAATGGTTATGATTAGAATCTATAAATTTTTTATTGATTTGTTTTGCGATATAACTTATGTCTTTCTCTCGGGTATAACCATCGAGCCACATTAAGTACTTTCTTTCACTATCAGACTGAATATACACAGAAGTCAAAAAAGTTTCTTTTACATTTTTATTCAGTTCTGTTAAATTAGCAAGCGATTTTATTCTTCTATATTTTTCTTCATTGTCAACTCTTCCAAATATTTCAAGGAATTCGTTGACTACTTTAGACTGTTCCTCTAAATCTATTAACTTATCAAATATTTTTTTGAATGTATTATGATAAGAGTCGATAGAATTTTTATTGATTTGTTTGGCGATATAGCTAAGGTCTTTTTCTTGAATATAACCTTCAAGCCACAAAGAATAACAGAACTCTTTATGGTTTCTTAAAAAATCGATATGATAAGAAAAAAAAGAATTGAGTATTATTATTTTATCATTATTTAGTTTGTTTTCGAATATGGTTTTAATAAAGTTAAAATATTTTAATTGTTCTTCTGATGGTTTGTTAGTGAGTTTGTCTCTGAAATAATCTGAAATAAAATTCAATATAATATCTATTGTATTTTTTTCAAATATCTGAAATACAGTTTGTTTAAGAATGCTAATTTTTCTGTTTTGCCTAGAATATTGAATTCTGCCCCCATAGTCCCTCTCTTTAACTTTTACTTCAATATTGACATTATCATTTTTAAATAAGTATTCAAGAGCGATTTTTAAATCTTCATAATTACTGACTGCTTTACAATTGGATGCTAATATCTTTCCCTTTTCTGTCTTTTTTTCAAATACAAATGCATCTCCTGTTTTAGGGCTTTTATCCAAAGAGCTAAAATTTGATTTAAGTAAAATATAATCAATATCTTTTGGTGTGGTAATAATTCCAAAACCTTTTTTTTCATCAAACCATCTTAATATTCCAAGAATTGGATTTACTAATTGGATAGAGGTTTTTTCAAATTTTTTAATTAAAGTTATTCTACAACCCTGTAAACTACCTACTTTTATTAATGATGGTTCCGTTTCGAATTCTACTTCATCACCTTTATCAATGCTTATTTTACCAATTATTCCTGACTTATGAAAGTATGTTTCCCCAAGTTCTGATATTATGAAGCCATATTTTTCATTAAAAGTCTTAACTGTACCTTGATATTTCTTATTCACGTTATATGTCTTTTTTATGCTTATCTTGAAATTGTTTATGACTTTTATTCCAATAGATCTTTATAAGACTCGCATTTTGAATGTGCTTGATAATCATCAGGTTTTAATGGGAGTAATAATTTACATTCACCAAAAAAATGAGATTATGTTGAATTTTCATGAGGATTAAAGTCAAATATGATTAGATTTTCAAAAATACCAGTTTTTAATATTTTTACAAACAATTTTAAAAAAGTTACATGAACAATCCGTATCATTTTTTTCATGCTTCATCGGGAAACATTGCATTTACATTGTAATTACAAAAAATAGTTTACTCCTTCCGATTTGAGGGGAAGTATGTTAAGACAATAGCTTTCCAAAATATATATTTGACCAACAAGGACGAGAAGTAGAGGAAATTAAATGAATGGTGATGATATCAAGTGCCGTTTATTATTACCCATTTTGGCACCAAAGCCCCATTAAAGGGGCTAATAAGCTGTCTGGTAATTTGTTGGGTTATGGTTTAGTGGTCTCGCCAAGAATCGAACTTGGATCTAAAGTTTAGGAAACTTCTATTCTATCCATTGAACTACGAGACCATTCGGGCGCAAAGGTGAAAAAAAATGGGCTTTCTTCCGCCTAAACCGACTATTTTTTTAATTCTGCACGATTTTGGATAGCTTTGGCTATAATTTGCTCCATGCCGAAACTGAATCTCCATATTCTTTTTGTTTTGCCCCTGCTGCTGCTGTCTGGCCTTGCCCCTGCTCAGGAAAAGGCCTATACCACGGTTTCGGGCTCGGTATTTTTTCGCTCCGATGCCAAGTTGGAAAAAATTGAAGCCAAATCCACCGCCCTCAAAGGCATTCTGAAGCCCGGAACGGGTGAGTTTGCCTTCTCTATACTCATTAACTCCTTTGATGGCTTTAACGGTGAGCTCCAAAAAGAACATTTCCGCGAAAATTACATGGAGAGTGACCGTTTCCCAAAGGCCAGTTTTGAAGGGCGTATGATTGAAAAGGAAGATGTGAGCCGCAGCGGTAATTACGATATACGGGCCAAAGGAATGCTTTCCATTCACGGTGTGTCTATGGAACGCATCATCAAGGTAAATATCGTCAGCAGTGAATCGCAGATAAAAGTGCGGGCCATCTTTTCGGTTTTTCTGAACGACCATGCCATCCTCATCCCGAAGGTGGTGCAACAAAAAATTGCCGAAGAAATTTATGTGGAAGTGGATGCCGTTTTTAAACTCCGCAGCAGCCCATGATTGCCCGCCATTTTCCTCATTTTTGGGGCAGGTGTTTGCTCTTGCTCATTCTTTCGCTTGCTCTTAGTTTTGTAGCACTGGCGCAGGAATACCGAATTTTTAAGCAAAAATTTACGGGACAGTCCCAAAAACCCTCTCTTCTGTTTTCGGCCCAGTCGGCTTCGGGCCACATGTGGTTTGTGAGCGCCGGCGGGCTCATCCGTTTCAATGGCAGCGAAGAAACGTTCTATCCTTTTCCGGAGGATAGCCAAAAGCCGGAATCATTCTGTTTTAACCGCGATACGGCCTTTGTGGGTTTTTCTGACGGACGCATCATCCGCTTTGCGAACGAAAATTTTACATGGCTGAAATGGGAGGAAGGCTTCCCGAAAGCGCCTATTTCAAGTCTTTGTGTGGATGCAAAGGGTCAGTTATGGGCCGGCACCCCAGAGGCGGGACTTTATGTGCACAATGGGCGTTATCTTTTCCATTTCGGAACGGAGGACGGCATGCCCGCACCCGGCCTCAATGACCTGGCCCCGGATGCATACGGCCATGTATGGGCCGCCACCGATGCGGGTATTGCACGGGTAAGCTTATCCGGAACCCGGAAAGAACTGCGTGTGTATGGTATGGAGGCCGGATTGCCCGACCAGCTTGTGAGCGCCATCAGTATTAGCGGAAACACACTTTGCGGCGGAACCCATGCCGGGCCTGTTTTTTATTTTTCACTTAGCACCGGTCTTGCCTCTGTGCCAAATTTGCCTTTCACGGAAACATTGAATCCGGTAGAGGATATCTGGTACGACGGACAGGAAACCTGGGTGCTCGATGCCTCCGGGCGCATGTATATGTATGCCCGGGCACGTGGGGGAGAATGCATTGAAATCAATACACGGCAAATAAATGCCGAAGGCCGCATAAAACAAATTACGGCCGATGATGAAATGAATCTCTGGCTCAGCGACGGTTCCGAAAATGCCCTGCGCATCTACCGTGGACTGATTTACCTCCGTGAACACGAATCGGTTTCTTTTGCTGGCATTTCAGCCATTTATGGTAATCATTCGGGAACTGTGTTTTTTGCTTCGCCCCAAGGCGTATTCAGTCATTCGGTGTCTTTTAGCCCCAATCGGCAGCTTCAAACCTTAATGCAAGCGGATAAATTGGGAACTGCCCAGGTTGTGTCGCTTTACGCAGATGGAGAAAATTCGCTCTGGGCCGGAAGTTTCGGAAGCGGCCTGCGCATAAAAGACCTGACAAGCGGAACGGTTTTCACGCTAAACGAAAAGCAGGGTCTGCTAAACGATAACGTACTCAGCATTACGGGCAGGGCAGGCCGTGTATATGCGGCAACCCTGGCGGGAATTTCTGAGTTTGATGTTACGCAAAAACTGCCGGGCAAACCGCTGCGTAAATTGCCACTCGGATTTAATTACTGCATCGGTGCCGATAACCTGGACGGAAAACTCTGGGTGGGTACCGATGGTGACGGCTTGGTTTCGGTGATGCCCGATTTTAGCATGCAAAAAATGGCCACGGGTCCGGCCAATGTTTACTCACTGGCCGTTTACAGCGGTTTGGGATTGGTATTTTCGGGTCAACAGCCGGGGCTTTGGGCCCTGTTTAAAAACCGGTTAATTAATTTCTCGGGTCATTTTAATTTTGAAAGCATTTCGCCCACCGGTTTGGCCGTATTGCCCGATTCTTCTGTTATTGTGCTCCATGCGGGTGGGTTTGAACATTTTTTTCCCTTTAAAAATAAATTGGTTTCGTACGATGATGCATACGGACTGGGCAGTTTTGAAAATACGCTGAACGCCATCAGCACCGATGAATTTGGCAATTGCTGGATGGCATCTGATTTTGAACTCATCCGTTTCGCTGCCGGAATTTCGGGGTACCGTGACCGGCCCAAAACCTCGCTGGATCGGATAGAGGTGCTTTCAAAACCCCTCACTCCGCAAAAAAACAGCTTTACATATGATGAAAATACCTTCACCTTTAAATTCTCGGGCATCTGGTTTCAGAATCCGGAAGCTGTTTCGTTTTTGTACAAAATGGACGGTGTGGATGCCGATTATTTGATTACCCGCGACCATTATGTAAATTATGCCTCATTGCCGCCAGGTGACTATGTTTTCCGGGTTAAAGCGTATGCCGGTTCGGCCGTATTTACGGGCAATGAGCAGGTGTTCCGGTTCAGGATACATAAACCCTTCTGGAAGGAAATGTGGTTTTACCTGCCGCTTATTTTACTTGGTTTGGGTGTGTTATATTGGATTATAAAAAGCCGTGAACGCCGTATGGCAGAAAAAGCCCGCATGCAGAAAGAAAATACGGAGTTTAAGTTCCAGACACTCAAAAATCAGATTAGTCCGCATTTTTTGTTCAACAGTTTTAATACCCTGTTATATTTAATTGATTCTAATCCTAAAAAAGCAGGAGAATACACGGAGGAACTCTCCGACTTTTTCCGCAAGGTTTTGGAAGTGCGGGAGCAGAATTTAATCAGCTTACGCGAAGAACTGGATCTGATGCGGAACTATGCCAATATTCAGCATGCCCGTTTTGAGCAGGCCCTGCAATTACTTGTAGAGGTTGACGATACTTATCTGGATACGTTCATTCCGCCGCTTTCGGGGCAGATGCTGCTCGAAAATGCGCTCAAACACAATGCACTCAGCAAGGATAGACCCCTGGTGTTCGCCATCCGGATAGATGAAGAACGCAAGTGCATTGTATTTTCAAATACACTCCGCCCGCGCCGGGGAAATCCGGATTCAACAGGTTTGGGTTTAAAGAATATCATCCAACGTTACCGTTTGCTCTCTTTTCCCGATCCGCAGATTGAAAAAACGAGCGATACATTTACCGTATATTTGCCCATCATTTATTCGTAAACCATGAGCCGCATTTTAATTGTTGAAGATGAAGCTCCCGCCGCCGCAAGGCTTATCGGGTTTATTGAAGCCTGTTTACCCGGTGCTGAAATTGTGGGTCCAATCAGTACGGTTGAAGAAACGGTGGCTATGCTGGAGAAAGAAAAATTTGATTTGCTCTTTTTGGATGTACACCTAGCTGATGGACAGTCGTTTGAGTTGTTTAAGGAAGTAAAGGTAGACTCTCCTGTTATATTTATTACCGCTTTTGACCAATATGCCCTCGATGCTTTTAAGCATAACGGCATTGATTATTTACTCAAACCACTTAAAAAGGTTGATTTAGAACGTGCCATTGAAAAATACAGCCGTTTTTTTGAGAAAAATCCGCAGCAGGCTGAACAGCTCAAAGCCTTGGCCGATATGCTCACCGGCTCAAAACCGGAATCCAGGATGAAACGCCTGATGGTTCGCTACGGTGCCCGTATAAAGATGGTTGACCCGAATGAATTGGCATATGTGGTTTCAAAAGATAAGATATCCTATCTAAGTTTGTTTAACGGGGAAACGCTTCCTTCTGATTTTACGATGGATGAATTAGAAAATTCGCTCGATGCGGAACGATTTTTCCGTATCAGTCGGCAAATGCTCGTAAATTTAAATGCGGTTGAAGATATGACGGTATTCTCTAAATCGAGGTTGAAAATTACCTTGAATCCCAAATGGGAAGAAGAATGCCTGGTTTCGGCCGAGCGCACTCCGGCCTTCAAAGCCTGGCTCAGCGGGAAAAACTAATTCGGTTCTCTTTTTGAACCACATAAGGCCACATTAGATCACAAAGTTCTGAATGCTTCTTTGCGCTCTCTGCGCCTCCTTTGCGCCCTTTGCGGTTAAGTCTTTTTGCGCCAAATACTCCTGTTTATTTTGAATTTCATCATGTAGACCTATTCTCTTCAAGCTTTCAGATTCAGTTGCCCTTTTTCCGGGTTCAGTCTCCTTTTTTCCCGGTTCGGGAATAAAGATTTTCCGGGCTTCTTTATATACATCAACTTTGTTTCATCAAATACCTGAGCAAATGAAAAAAGGAGTTATCATAGCCATAGTGGTAGGCTTAATTTTAGCCGGCATTGGTGGCTATTTCGTTTACAAAACCTACAATAAACCGCACCGCAGCGTAGCTGATGAGGAAGCGGCATTCACTTTTACCGATGCTGAATTGGCCGCTTTGTTCAGCGGATCGGCCACTGCGGGCGAAGAAAAACTAAAAAATAAGGTCATTGCGGTTTCCGGAACCGTGAAAAAAACTGAAACGGCCAACGGATTTACTTCAGTAAGCTTAGATCCGGGCGGTGCATACATCATCAGTATCCAAATGGATCAAGAAGAGAAAGCGGCCGTAAATAAAGATGCGGCAATCTCTATCAAAGCCCTTTACGTAGGTGTTATAGAAGGAGATGAAGATTTCGGGATTCCCGGTGAAATTAAACTGAAAAACGGATTCATACAATGAGAAAACTAAGTTTATTGAGCCTGTTATTGGCCGCGGCATTATGGTCATGTAAGCATGAAATTCCCGGCCCGCCGCCGCCTACCGCGCCTCCCACCAATCCGCCGGGTTCTGGCGTATGCCATCCGGATACGGTATATTTTGTAAATACTATTCTTCCCATTCTGAGTAGCAATTGTGCCCTTTCGGGATGCCATGATGCCGCTACCATGCAGGACGGTGTGAACCTAAGTTCGTACCAAGGAGTTATGTCGAGCGGGGTAATTAATACCAATAACCCCACAAACAGTGACTTATACGAAGCCATTACCGAGGATGATGAGGATAAAATCATGCCGCCTCCACCGGCTAATCCGCTTTCGCAACAGCAAATCGGTCAAATTTTGACCTGGATTCAGCAGGGTGCCCAGAACAATGCTTGTCAGGCGGCTTGCGATACCACCGTGTTTACGTTCAGCGGCGCTGTTAGTCCGATCATTCAAACCCGCTGTGTGGGCTGCCATAGCGGCGGAACACCCCAGGGCGGGATTCTTCTCACCAATTACGACCAAATTAAAGTTCAGGCTTTAAACGGGGCTTTATTCGGTTCGGTAAATCATACGGGCGGATATACGCCCATGCCATTCGGAGGCACAAAAATTCCGGATTGTGAAATTACGCAAATCAGAAAATGGATTGAAAATGGAGCTCCCAACAATTAAAAATCGGCTACTGGCCGCAGGATTGGCCATGCTATGCCTCACGGGTTTGAGCCTGTTGCCCGGTTGTTATTACGACAAAGAGGAACTGTTATATCCGCCAACGGCGAATTGTGATACGGCCAATGTTACCTTTTCCGGTACGGTTCAACCACTCATTCAGGCCAACTGCCTTGCCTGCCACAGCACGGCTGCCGGACAGGGCGGAATCATACTCGAAGGACATGCCAATGTGGTGATACGGGCCAACGACGGCAAGCTCATGGGCACACTGAATCACGCTTCCGGGTTCTCGCCCATGCCTAAAAACGGACAAAAATTAGCCGCCTGCGATATCCAACGGGTTCAAACCTGGATAAATGCCGGTGCCCCAAATAATTAATAACATAAACACATTAAAAAATAATATCATGAAAAAATCTGTTGTTTTAATCGCTTTTACCGTAATGAGTGCTATATCTGTTATGGCACAAACAAATACCTATTTTACCCGTACGGGCCATGTTTCATTTTTCTCTAAGATGCCCATTGAAAATATTGAAGCCCACAACCGTCAGGTGAGCTGTATGTTCGATATCAGTACTGGAGAATTCGCATACAAAGTGCTCATCAAATCATTTGAGTTTGAAAAAGCGCTCATGCAGGAACACTTCAACGAAAATTATTTACATTCTGAAAAATATCCCAAAGCCGTTTTCGAAGGAAAAGTTGTAAACCTGAAAGCGGTAAATTTTGCCAAAGACGGTGTGTATGATGTAGAAGTGGAAGGTGTTATGGAAATTCACGGAGTGAAAAAATCCATCAAAGAAAAAGGAAAAATTGAAGTTAAAGCCGGGAAAATTACTACCAAAGCTGTGTTTTTTGTAGCCCTGAAAGATTATAACATCAAAAACGATAAACTGGAGAATATAGCTGAGAATATTCAGGTTACGGTTGATGTGGTGATGGAACCTTATCAGCGTTAATTCCAATTAAAAATTAAGCGCATGACATTCAATTTTAAAATAGTAGGCAGTATCGGAATTCTTTTCTGCTTACTGCTGGGATCCGGATCTCTCCGTGCCCAGGGTTTGTTAGACCAGTTGGAAGAAGAAACAAAAAAGGACGAACCCAAACGTGAACCGGTAATGGCTACCTTCAAAGGCACCCGGCTCATTAATGGGCATTCAGTTGAAATGCCGGCCAAGGGCGAACTGTTATTCATTATTTCCCACCGCTTCGGGAAACTGAGTTCAGGCTTATATGAATTAATCGGTTTAGACCAGGCCACTATTCGTTGGGGTTTTGAATACAGTCCAACCAATTGGCTTAATATCGGTGTTGGCCGGAGTACTTATATGAAAACATACGATGGCTTTATAAAAGCCAAAGTATTAAAACAGAGTAAAGGTAAAAAGCCCATTCCGCTTTCGATGGTTTTACTGGCCGGAGCCAGCATCCATTCCTTAAAATGGCAGGATAAATCGCGTGAAAATTATTTCACCTCCCGGATGGATTATTATTTTCAAATAATGATGGCGCGTAAATTTACCGAGCGTTTCAGTCTGCAAATTATGCCCAGCATGGTGCATAAAAATTTGGTAGCCAAAGCCAACGAAAGTAACGACGTGTTTTCACTGGGGATAGGCGGTCGATATAAAGTATCAAACCGTATTGCTATTATGGCCGAATACCATTGGCTTGTACCGGGGCAACGCTTACCAACAGTTAACGGATTGCAGCCACGCAGCCCATTGGCCATAGGTGTTGATATAGAAACCGGCGGGCACGTTTTCCAAATTCAGTTAACCAATGCCCAGGCCATGTTTGAAAAAGGATATATTGCCGAAACTACCGGTAATTTTTTCAAGGGTGATATCCACCTCGGATTTAATATAACACGAACTTTTTCTTTCAGAAAATTTGAGCCTAAAAAGCCTAAAAAAATAAGAGGATAAGAATATAGAATTATTATGCATGTGCCGGTTGATTACAAGCGAATCAACCGGCCATTTTTGTCTGTACCCAGCAGTAATTCTCGTACGGTTTTATTTTTCATGTTTTTTACTTGCAAGCTGATGCGCATGGTTTCGCCATAACTGATTTGGATGATTCCGAAATTTTTTCCGAAGAAATCGGTTTCGGCCGTGTATTTATTTTCTTCAATCGGAAAAAACCAGTTACTGTGCGTAAGTCCGCTGGATGTAAATTCAAACAGTTCCAATCCACTTGCATCGGGGTATTTGGCGCTTAATAATTCTGCCGAATGAATATCGCCACTGATGATAATGGTGTTATATTTTCCTTGTTTTTGTAACAGTTTCCATAAACGTTCCCGGTCTGTCGGAAATTCTTTCCAGCTTTCAGCCAGCATTTTATTACTTAAAAATTGAATTCCCGAGCCGATGATATTAATTTGTGCTTTGCTTTCGAGGAGTTCTTTTTCGAGCCATATCCATTGCTCTTCGCCCAGCATGGAACTGTCTTTTCCCGGTTTTTGCTTCAGATAGCGCAAATCGGTAAGTATAACTTTTACCTGTTTTCCTTCGGGACCGAGCAACACGGAACGAAAAATACCATTTCGCTTTCTGAGCGGTGAATTCTTAGGCTCATCCATTAAATCCCAGAAAAATTCTTTGGCCAATGCCTTATGCTCATAATACCGGTCGGCGTCATTTACTCCCATGTCATGATCATCCCAAGTGCCGATTATGGGCGTTTTTGATTTGAATGCCACGTAATTGGGTTGATTCATCTGCTGCCGGTATTTTTTGCGGAGCACGGCCGTATCCCGGGTATCGGCATAAATATTATCGCCCAGCCAAATCCAAATATCCGGATTGTTTTTACTTACTTCTTTCCAGTATTCCTGTTTGTTGAACTGAAAACTACAGCTGCCGAAGGCAATTACTTCCGGACTTTTCGACAAAAATAAATCAGATTGCGCCTGAATTTTTATATTAGCACTTGAAATACTGACTATTATGACCAATAAGATGGCTGCTTTTTTCATGGTTCCCCGTTTAAATAATTTGGGTGTTAAGGTACACTTTTTAACGCTGGCCTTGGTGCTGGGGAGTATGGTAACTTTATTTTCACAAACGTTCCCCATCGGTGAAGAGAGTTTTACCTGGCCCGATCCCGACAGGGCAAACCGAAACGTAAATGTAAAGGCCTATTATCCGGCGGCTTCGGCAGGAACCGGTGCGGCACCGGCATCCGGAATTTTTCCTACGGTGGTTTTCGGACACGGCTTTTTGATGAGTTATACAGCTTACCAAAACCTATGGGAATATTATGTACCCAAAGGGTATATTTTTTTAATGGTTGACATGGAAACGGGTGCTTCTCCAAGCCATGAAGCTTTCGGCCGCGACCTGCTTTTCACCGGTAAAACGTTTAAATCAAAATCAGAAACAGATAATAGCTTTTTGCTTTTCGGAACACATAACGGACGTACGGCAATCATGGGCCATTCGATGGGCGGCGGGGCTTCGGTTTTGGCTGCTTCGTATGATCCGTCTTTCCCCGATGCCGTTATCGGTATGGCTGCGGCTGAAACCAACCCATCTGCGGTTACCGCGGCGGCAAATGTTACTGCGCCGTATTTAATTTTTAGTGGAACAGGCGATGCGGTCACTCCTCCGGCCGATCATCAGATTCCTATTTATAACGCCATTGGCAGCGATTGTATACATTGGGTAAGTATAACCGGAGGTGCGCATTGTTATTATGCCAATACCAATATTGCCTGCGATTTTGGAGAAACGGTTTCTGGTGGAAATATAACCATCTCCAGAGCAGTTCAACAACAAACGGTAAACAGTGTACTGGAACCTTATCTAGAATTATTTTTGAAAAGTAATTCGGCACAACAAAGCGCATTTGAAACGGCTTTAGAACAATCAAGCGTAAACAGCACGGTAAGTTGTACCATTGATTTATCCATAGATGAAGCTGTCAAAAACCAGGTATTTGTATATCCCAATCCTGCTTCAGATTTTATTTATTTCAAAAATCTAAACCAAGATGTGGATGCGCTCGAATTTACGAACATGAAAGGCCAGGTTTTCCGTCTTTCCGTAAATGCATCGGCTGTAGATATCCAATCCTTGGCTGCAGGAATATATGCCGTGAAAATTGAGGGTAAATTATTGAAGGTGATTGTTGAGTAATAGTATTGAGTATTGGGTATTGAGTATTTAGAATTTTTTATTTGGCGTCCAGCTTTTTATATGATGAATTTGGCCTTACATCAACTCATCAGCACTTTAGTACATCATCACATTAGCACATAGGCTATAAAAACTCAATCTTTACACCGTAATACTTGACATCACCATGTGCACTTTTGGTGGAATGGTAAGTACGGGGCGGGTAGAGACGTTTACCAGTTGCTGTGCGAAAGGGCCGAGGAATAATCCTTTGAATGTTTTTTCCTGTTCACTCATGATGATGATGAGTGAAGCATTTATTTCATCAGCAAATTCTAGCGTATCGTTGGCCAGGTTTTCGGAATTTCGTACCGTGCTTTGGTGTTTTATGCCCAAATTATTAAGATATTTTTCTACCTGAAACTGAATTTTATTTACATGATCCCGAATTTCATTATCGCGGGAAGATTGCAATACCAGAATATGAATTTCTGAACCGTATTTTTGGGCCAACGCTGCTGCATAAGGCACTTTTTCACGGGTATGGAATGAACTGTCTATGGGCAGAACGATGGTTTTGTAATCGGCGGTAAGAGCGTGTTTATCTACCTGTAAAACCGGAACTTGTGTGGTGGTTACAATTTTATAGGCATTTCCGCCCATGAAATAAGGGTCTCTGCCTTTTACGCCATGCATACCGATGACCACATCGCTCACGTTGTTGTCTTTTACATAATTCACGATTTCGGCCGCAATTTTTCCGGTTTTAATGGCCGTTTGCACCTCATTCAGGGCATATTTACTTTTAAGTTGTGCGGCCATTTCGGTAAGTTTTTGACCCACGTGGTTCAAATAATCCTTATCCTCCCGGCCTTTCATGCCGTATTCCTGTAAAATACGGTATTCCGAAAAAGAATCCCGTACATTAAACAGGGTAAGTTTTGCCCCAAATCGCGAAGCCAGAATAGCGGCATGTTCCATGGCTACACCCGCAGTTTCCGAAAAATCGGTAGGACAAAGAATGTGGTTAAAATTATACTTTGCATCCATAACGTTTAGGTTTTAATGTGGTAAGGTACTGAATTATTAAACGCAAAAAAAATGCAGTCCGGTATCGAACTGCATTTTTAAAATTTATAGAGTGAGCTTAAAATTACTGTTTCACTATTTTTCCAGATTTCAGCATCACTTGGTCTGCTTCATCATATATTTTAATCAGATAAACCCCTGACGGAAAATCACCCATTTGAATGCTGTTTTCAACCCCTTTGAAAAGGCCAATTTGTTTACCGTTCATATCAAATATTCTGATATTCATTTTGAATTCGTATCCACTAAAATAAACGAAATCGCTACTGGGATTGGGGTAGAAACTAAAATTACCGGCATTGGTATCATCAAGCCCTAAGCATATTACATTTACAGTAATACTTGCGGTAGATGAACAGTTGAATTCATTTGTTCCGGTTACGGTGTAAGTGCTTGTATCTTGCGGTGCGAATGGAACGCCGTTACTTACGCCATTATTCCAGACATAGGTTTCGGCACCCGAACCGCTGAGGGTAATTTCTTCGCCTATACAAACTAAGGTAGAGGTAGCATTGGCCACCACGGTTGGGGTTGGGTTTACGGTAATAGTTACGGTTGCCGTATTTGAACAAGCATTCAAATCGGTTCCGGTTACTTCGAAATCGTTCGTTCCGGCGGGCGAAAATGCGGTTCCGTTTGCAATTCCGTTATCCCAAACATAAGAATCCGCGCCGCTTGCAGTAAGTGTAACCGATTCGCCGGCGCAGATAACCGTATCACTGGCCAAAATTTGTATACTCGGCAATGGATTTACCTCAATGGTGATTGAGCCCGAACTGTAGCATCCGTCGCTACCATAACCTTGAGCTGTGTATGTGGTATTATTCAAGGGTGATACCGTGGTAGTGTCTGTATTTGCGCCGTTACTCCAATTCACCTGGCTTGCATTTACTGCATTTAACAAACTGCTTTCACCCACACAAATGCTGTTTTCGGATGCCTGAAGGGTTAAGCTGAGCGGAGCTGCCGATCCTGCCGGAGTGCCAAAACTTACCGTGGGAGCCACACTGGTTTGTACCCGTGTGTAGTACCAAAAATCAACATAGCCGTAATGAATGCCATTCAGGGAACTCGTTGGAAATGTATTTGCGCCGCAACCATTGCAGTATCGCATATCGAGGTAGGTCAAGTGCTGCCCAATTTGCGGACCGGCTCCATAATAATAGCCATCCGAAGCGCCTTGGTATATTTGAATCAAATATTGTGTTCCTTGGAGAAGCCAAAGCGGGTTGCTGATATTGGCATAGGAGTATTGTGCTGCAGGGCCTGGAACATTTGTTTGAGCCAAAATGGCCTGCGTATTAAAATCAAACAGCGTAATTGTTCTATTGCTGCCATTGGGTTCATTTTTTCCGAAACTGGTTACCAATATATCTTCATTGGGCGAAAACCGAAATCCGCGCTGTGAATCGGTTACGCCACCGGAATTGGCACCACTCACACTATCCGTGGCAGAATGTGGGCCTACAAAGGTGCCATTTATACTGGAAACAGCAGATGCAATCGGGTTTCCTGAATACAGATAAATGTTTCTCGTTTCGGAAGCCAGCAGCGTATCCATTTTTACCCATATTTTGGTATTCGGGGTATTTATCCCGGACTCAATCCAATAATTGAACAGAACGGGGTTTGGGCCGCAGTCTTTCGCAAACCGAATATCGGAACCATCCGGTTTCATAAAGCCCAAACCGATGGCAGCCTGTGTATTTACATTCAGTAATACCTGAATCTGGGTATAATCATTGCCCGTATTCTCCGTTATAGAAACCGGAATTCGGTAGGTCCAGGAGCTAAGTTGGCTCCATGTTTGTGTAAGCCCTAAAAACAGGGCCGAAATGACTAAAAGTAATTTTTTAGACTTCATTTTTGTGGGGTTTAATTTGTGAATACAATGTACCATTTTTTTTAAAAATAAGCACAACCTTGTTCTTTTAAGCAAAAAAAGCCGTCCTTTTGAGACGGCTTTTCATAAACGTTGTAATGGAATTAAATCATCAAATACGGATTCTCGAGCAACTGGCGGAAACTCAACAAAAATTCTGAACCCGTAGCTCCGTCAACCGAACGGTGATCGCAGCTCAAGGTTACTTTCATGCGGTTTCCCACTACAATTTGTCCGTTTTTAACCACCGGCTCCTGGCGAATGGCACCCACGGCCATAATGCAGGAATCGGGCGGGTTGATGATCGCCGTGAATTCTTCAATGCCGTACATACCCAAGTTTGAAATGGTAAAGGTATTGCCTTCCATTTCAGAAGGTTGTATTTTCTTTTCGCGGGCTTTACCGGCAAATACTTTTACTTCTTCGTTTATGGCCAGCAGCGATTTTGCATCGGCAAATTTCACCACCGGAACCACCAACCCGTCTTCAACTGCCACGGCTACACCAATGTGCACATGGTGATTGTAGCGTATTTTATCACCCAACCAGGAGGCATTTACCTTCGGATGTTTTTTAAGTGCCAGTGCAACGGCTTTAATAACTAAATCGTTGAATGAAATTTTTCCGGCTCCAAATTCATTGATGGATTTACGTGCCGCAATGGCATTATCCATATCAATGTCCATGGTGAGGTAAAAATGCGGTGCGGAAAATTTGCTTTCGGCCAAGCGGCGGGCAATGGTTTTACGCATCTGGCTCAGGTTCACCTCATCGTATGATTCGGTACCGGCCGCTACAGCGGTTTTTGCCCCTGTTTTTGCGGAAGCGGGACTGAAATTTTCCACATCACGCTTTACGATTCTGCCGCCTTCACCGCTTCCGGATACGGAACTGATGTCAATACCTTTTTCTTTTGCTAAGGATTTCGCCAACGGAGAGGCCAATAAACGGCCATCATTCCGGCTTGGGGCGGCTTCCGTTTTGGCTTCGGTAGCGGCTGGTTTCGGCTCTTCTGCCGTTTCTGTTTTTTTTTCGGTTGTTGGCGCAGCCGGCGCGGCAGCCTGGTTTATAAGTGCCGAAATATCTTCGCCTTCTTTTCCTAAAATGGCCAGCAGACTGTCCACCGGAGCGGTTCCGCCTTCGGGAGTGCCGATATGAAGGAGTATGCCCTCACTGAACGACTCAAACTCCATGGTTGCCTTATCGGTTTCGATATCGGCAAGCAAATCACCTGATTTTACCTTATCACCCACCTTTTTATGCCATTTGGCTACCACACCTTCGGTCATGGTATCGCTGAGCTTGGGCATTGTTACTATTTCTGCCATCTGAATTTCGTTTTAAATTTATTCCATTATGAACGGGTAATCGCCTTCTGAATATACGCCCACATAAAGCTGGTCGGCCTCCGGAAGCGGAGATTCTTCGGCAAAGCGCACGCTTTCTTCCACCTGTGCTTTTACTTTTTCGTTAATGGCTTCTATTTCGGCCTCGGTGGCCATTTTGTTTTTATAAATGGTTTCCAGGGTAACCTCAATCGGATCGAGGGCCTTGTAACTTTCTACCTCTTCTTTGGTACGGTATTTTTGGGGATCGCTCATGGAGTGACCTTTGTACCGGTAGGTGTTGATTTCGAGCAGGGTAGGGCCGTCACCTTTGCGGGCACGTTTGGCGGCCTTTTCAATGGCATTGTGTACGGCTTCACAGCTCATTCCGTCAACGGCCTCTGAAGGCATTTCGTAGGAAAGACCCAGTTTCCAGAGTTCATGTACGTTTGAGGTACGCTCTACCGAAGTACCCATGGCGTATTTATTGTTTTCGATGATGAAAATAACCGGAATTTTCCAGAGCATGGCCAGGTTCATGGTTTCATGAAAGGCTCCCTGACGGGTGGCGCCGTCGCCCATATAACACAAAGTAATTTGGTCACCGCCACGGTATTTATCGGCAAATGCGATTCCGGCACCCAGCGGAATCTGTCCGCCTACGATGCCGTGTCCGCCAAAGAAGCTGAGTTCCTTGCTGAACATGTGCATGGAGCCGCCTTTTCCTTTTGAACAACCTGTTTGTTTGCCGTACAGTTCGGCCATCACATATTTAGGATCCATGCCCCGGCCTATGGGATGTACATGGTTCCGGTAAGCGGTAATAACGCGGTCATCGGGTCTTAAAACGCTTTCAGAACCGGCAATGAGAGCTTCCTGTCCGATGTACAGGTGGCAGAATCCGCCAAATTTCTGCATGGTGTAAAGTTGCCCACATTTTTCTTCAAAACGGCGGCATAAGAGCATTAACTCATACCATTTCAGGTAGGTTTCTTTTGAGAATTTTGTTTTGGCCATGTTCCAAATTTAGAGGTCAAAGATAATAGAACAATACAAACCCGCCTAAAGTTAAGTTTAGCCCCAAATTTATTCTGAACAGACCAGGTAAATGAGCCGGCCATCAGCGCATTGGTTTTGGGGTTCTTCATTGCCCGAACCGGTTTATGCATCAACTTACGAAAATGGCTACCTCGTGACAATCAAAAAATACCCTGAAATGTTAAAATTTAAATTGTTGATAACTTTTTTTTTGATTTTCAATTATATGAAATTTAGGCACTTGTGCTTTAAAAACATGTCCGATGTTAAAAACGGCTCAATTTGTCCGGCGGTATATGGTGAAAATGCCGGTATTTTGTTGCAAGGGATCCCTCCCATCCCTAGAAAGTTAAACCAAATTGTAAAAGTATAAAGCCAATAATGCGGTTTTTATTCATGATATGGAATGTCCGGGTTGCCCTGTTGCAGGGTGAGGGAATGCCTTTTTGCTTTAAAAAGGAAGGGAGGTGTCCGTCGTAAACTGACACCTCCCTTTGAGTTACTTTCAAAATGCGAATCCCGAAAGTAATTCAAAGGTAAGGAAAGAAAACTGTTTCGTCAAAAGAGGCCGATAGGCCACGGGTTTAGGCCCTACATTTTTAAATTTTAAACAGATTTTTTAAACCAAATTTTTGAATACATAAGAAAGTATATTCTTGCGGTTTTGGCCACTGCAATATTGGCCGGCTGCAAAAAAGACATAAACGAAAACAGGGATTTGCAAACAAAGTCAGTTCCTGATTCAGGTGTTTCAGTTATTGATGGAAGATTAGCTTTCAAAAATGTTGAAACCTATGATTTATTTATTGAAAGATTATTGGAATATCAGACAGATGACTTGGATAAAATCGAAAAAGATTTAGGTTATGTTTCATACAGAAGCCAATTGGGAGAAGATTTCAATAACCCAGAAGTATCAATGACTGAAGATGATATTTTTGGGTTATTGATTAACAAGGATGGCCTGATTCAAATAGGGGATTCTGTATTTATAGCTTTCAAAGAAAATGGCGAAAACAAAGCGTATATGGCTGTTTATCCCACTCAGCAAAATCTTAACGATTTAATAAATAGAAAGCTAACAAAATATGTAATTGATGTGTCGGGCACATCTGTTTATGAAAATGAAGCTAATGATGACAAGTCATATAGCTTGGATTGTAGAGCATGCAGAATTCCTGGGAAAAAATTTGAACATGTGCAACAGTCAACAGCCCATTCGAAATATACTATTACTGGCATTAACCTTCAAAGTCAAGATAGATGGTATACTTCTAAAGTAGCTCTTGAGGTTTGGCCTTTCTATAATGCTTTATATACAGTTATAAAACATCATAAATCGAGCACAGCATTAGTATCACAAGGGAACGGAGGTTGGATGCGTATTAATGGCTGTGGTGCATACATGATAAAAAGAAATGGCAAATGTTATGTAGACACAAAAGCGCCCTTTTTACCCGCCAGTGGAGTATCTAAGTTACGCTATAATTTTTATGGAGGTAGTAAATGTATTAGAGATTATCGCACGTGGGTATTTTATGGGGTAAGGTACTCGCCAGAGAATGGGCCAACAGTAGAAAAAAATTTGCAGCCGGCGTTAGATGCCGCCATTCCATGGAGAGGAGACTCGCCAGACTATACAATAAACAATGATTGCAATCCGGCGAATGTAGGGGGATAAGAATGAAAATCAAATCAATAATATTCGTTTCAATGCTGATTTGTACATCCATGCTTTGCCGCGCGCAGAGCATGGATGTATATTGGGCGCCCGGGCTTACCTTAAGTTGCGCCCAAGTTGTAAGCAAATCACCAAACGTTATATCGACAGGAAGATTGGCGCCGCAATTTCAAATAGGTAATGTAGGCTTAAGGTTTTCACCATTTAAGAACCCAGGACATAGTTTTGACGTTGATTTCCTAATATGGCATACTGTCGTGTCACAAGTCAACTATAAAGCCCTTTTTGCAGACCAGCTTATTGAAGGGGGTGGGAGTACAACCATGATTTATAATGGATTTAGTCTTGGTTACAGTTATAATGTTCAACTCTCACCACGGTGGAGATTTTATCCTATGGTAAAGCTAAATTTTCTTTTTACCAACGGTAGCCTTGCAGGAGGTAAATCTAGTTCCCCACCTTTTGTCCTTACAAGTGAATTATCCGGTCAAAGCTATGATGTTAGATATTTTGATAATACTATGGATATGGCGCCTTACGCGATCGTTGATCCTACAGTTTCTATAGGTGGAAGGTTCACATATCACACAAAGAAGCGTTTCTTTTTACTGTTCGGAGTACAATATTATCGGGGCTTTAGAGATCAAGTTTTTGCCAATCAACGAATGGAGGATATAAATACTGGAGAACAGCTGGTTTATGTCAATACCAAAAGTAAAAACAGCAATCTGACCATTGAGTTTGGATTTGGCGGAAGAATATCCTTACCCAAACGAAAAGACAAAAAATGATACAAGAGCCATGCGCTTGCAGACACCATATATTTAAACAGCGAATGGAAAGTCATACGATATATAGTCCATATAATTTCACCAAAAAGAAATTTTACCAGGATTGAGAAAGAAAGTTATACATAGCCACCACAGCGTAGAAGAAGATTTGTGGGAAATAAGTGGTTTGCCCATGCCAAAGGGAGGCCCTGGTAGTGGTTGTCCTAATGTAGCAGGATATAGCGGTAGTAATAAAAAGCTAGAAGATAATAGAAGTGCGATATCCGACGGTACAATAGGTTGTTATACAACAACATCATACCCGCTTGCAACCTATGCAAAAGCAAAGTATAGGAGATATGGGGTTTATTTTGAGCTTTTTGTAAGAGGGGAGGAACGAAGACGCACTGTAAATACGGCGCATACTTGTAATGATTTGAGAATAGAAATTAATCAATACACTTTGAGAAAAAACGGTGAATCAACTAATAACTCCATCAGCTCTCAATCACAAACTTATACAGGAATAAACCAAGATTACAGAAAATTAAGAATTTATGGCGGAGGAAAACGTTTATGTAATTTTTATCTCACGGGGAGAGTAGGAAGTAGGAAAGTGTATGGGGGAACAACTTGGACTTATACCCCTAATGCGATAATTTACTTTAATTACACACCATGATTCGTGAAATTTTATTGATTTTTATTGTGTTGGGAATATCCTGTTTTACGGGATATTCCCAACATGTAGTTAAAATAAGGTCAGGAATACTTGGTTTAGAAACACCAATGTGGTCCCATAAAACGAAAGAGGGCCATTCTACCATAAGTGACAATCCATTCTATAAACCCGGTCCATACAAGAGTCCCACGCTTTGGTTTGATTTTCATGCACTCGTTGAATATGAATACAAAAAGAAGTTTTCGCTTTTCACTGGTTATTCAAATTCAAGTTTAGGGGGCGGCTTAATTTATGAATATTATGGAAGTTATGATTGGCCTGAAACTCCATTGCTAGAATCTGGAGTAAAGGGAACAGGAATTTTTTTGATACTAAAAGAATTACATAGAATTCCATTATATGCATCTTTTAAAATATTTGAGACCAAAAATAATTGCAAAAACAAAACTAGTCGTTGTCTTTATTTTCAAGGTGACTTAATTGGGGGAGCTTCATTACTCTTTTACGGTAAAGAATATTCGCCTTTCCTTACAACAAAAATGAGCAGCTCCACATTTGAAAATGAAGGGCATCAGATTATTATTTCAAACTATTTTGAGTATTTAAACAAATTTGGCTTCGGATTATTAATAGGAGCTAATTTAAGATTAAGGCATGATAATCATGAATTTATGGGCCTTACTTTTTATTATGAACATGGCTTGAAGGGTATGGCTGTTATAACCCAGGAAGGTATTATCGATAATACTTTTAGATATCAAAATTCTGTTACAAGCTTTGGTTCTCAATTTTCATTGCGCCTCACCTTCCCCGTTTTTACCTACAACTTCACCAAAAAGAAATTTTATCGGGATTGAGCGATGAAAGAATTTAAATCAATTTAAAGAAAGGATTAACCAAGTGTTAACTCAATTGACAATCTATAACAGCGTTATTTGATGAATGAAACTAATAATTAAATAAAATAACCATGAAAAAAGGAATCGTAGCCTTGGCATGCTTAGTTGCCACCGTAAATTTTACGTATTCGCAAACCGAAAAACCCCAAATGGAAAAAGGATCCTGTATTTTATCGCTGGATGTGCCTTTTAGTATAGCGGGTTCTAATACCAACGTTCAGGGCAATGGATTGAAGTATAACAGTGTTTCATTTACGTACACTCCATTTTTATCGGGAGGCTATTTTGTTACCCGCAACTTTATGATTGGAGCCAACCTGGGCATGCAGCATGGGCTGGGAAGAAGTAAATCCGGATTAGATCCCGTTCAAAAATTTTCGAACCCCGTGTTCTTAAACACCGGAATCATGTTGAGGTATTATCATTTTTTTAATCCCAAATTTGGTATTTACGGACAGTTTACCGCCAATTATTTCCGTCAGATGAACAAAACTCAGACTACGGGCGGCACCATGAACGGGGTTTCAATTGGTTGGGCTCCTAGGCTGGTATACCTTCCCAAACCCAATTTGGGAATAAACCTGGGTTTTGGCGAACTCAATTATACCCACAGCAGACTCATAAACAACGGAAATACATTATCTACAGGAAATAGTTTCAATTTTCTTCCTTCTTTTAATGTGGGCGTTTCCTATTTTTTTAGAAAAAAATAGGTCTTTTCAGACTGTTCGGATACAGCGGTTTTAGTATATAACAAAATCCCGCGTAACAACCAGCACGGTGTTTGATTTTAGAATCTTAGGTTCTCTGTGCGTTTCTGACTTTGTTATTTTAGTAGGTATCCGTTTCCATCCCATCTCCTCAGCACTTTATTTTCAAAGTTTAAAGCTGAACGGAAACAGGTCGTGTATGCAGTCGAAAAGTAACCAATGTCCATTTTCGCCGGGAAATAGTATGGGGAATGGTCCTGTCCGGTTCAGTTCGGCATCCACCAGTACCTGACGGCAACCGCCGCAAGGGGCGCACAGTTTATCTTTGGCCGAGGTGGTAATGGCTATGCCTTCAATTTTTGCATCGGGAAAAGCCGAAAGTGCATGGAAAATGGCGGTTCGCTCGGCACATAAACCGCTGGGATAGGCCGAATTTTCTTGGTTGGTGCCGGTAATGGTTTTCCCATTGTTCAGTTTTATGGCCGCAGCCACATGAAAGTTTGAATAAGGTGCATACGCATGGTCCAAAATGTCCTCTGCTTCGCGAAGCAAAATTTGCCAAAACTCGGGTAACTCAGCCTTGGAATTGAATTCACGGTATTTTATGTGTATGTTTTTTTCTTCCATCACCAACAAATATAGCATAATTGGCCGCTCATACTATATTAACGTCCGGCAGCCGTTTGTTTGATCTGTTCGGATTCCAAAATATGGAATCCTTTTTCCCCGCTTTTCTCCCGGTTTATCATCGCCTGCGCCAGGGTGGCCACGTGTATGCCCCGGTAATTTTTCAATGGACCAAGTAAAAAGGGATGCGCCACATACATAAACACTTTGCCTATGCTTTCGCCCATGCGGCTTTCCTTTCGAGGGCCAAATAACATGGAAGGCCTGTAAATAGTTACGGATGAAAGGTCGAGCTGTTTGATGGCCTCTTCGGTTTCACCCTTGGTTTTTAAGTAAAAATTACCCGAATCGGGGTTTGCCCCGATGGAGGAAATCAGATGAAAACTGATATTGAAACGGGCACATTGGGTAGCCAGTTTAACCGGAATTTCGAAATCTACTTTTCTGAAATTTTCTTGGCTGCCGGCTTTTTTAATGGTGGTGCCGATACAACAGAAAAGAGCATGCGCATCGGGCCAGAAATCAAGCCTGTCTAGGCGTTCAAAATCTACAATTACTTCTTTAACCTTGGGTAGATTGGGCTTCAGCGCCTTCCGCGAAAGCACGATAATATGTTCAATGCTTTTGTCTTTACTCAGCTTTTCCAACAGAAATGAACCGGTAAGTCCGCCGGCTCCGGCCACAATTACTGTTTTTTTAATCATATTTCGCTTTGTTGCCTTGTCTTCCATTTTCAACTTGTATTTTTGCCCGGTCTTAACTTAATTGGATAAATGAAGACCGTTAAAGCACCAAATGTATGAGTATATTTTATTCGTTGCCGGTTACCGGTAAAAAACAGGAAACCGAAGATGCTGTTTCCATTTCGTTTCTCATTCCGGATAACTTAAAAGATAAATTCCAATATAAAGCCGGTCAATACCTGACTTTGGAAGTAGATGTAAATGGCCAAAAATTGCGTCGTGCCTACTCGCTCTGCAGTTGTCCGCTTACCGATGATCAGCTTACCGTTACGGTAAAAAAAGTAGAAGGCGGCCAAGTATCCACCAAGCTGAACGGCCCTCTGCAATTGGGTCAGTCTATTATGGTTCTTCCGCCCGAAGGCCGTTTTACGCCCGAAATTTCGGCCACCAATAAAAAGCAATACGTTCTTTTCGCCGGCGGAAGCGGAATCACACCCATGATGAGCATTATTAAAACGGTGCTTAAGGCCGAGCCAAACAGCGTAATCAGCCTGCTGTATGCGAACCGTAATAAACATTCAATCATATTCAAAGAGGAACTTGAAACACTCACCAAAAACGAAAAAGCCCGTTTTGAAATGGTATTGGCCCTCGATAAGGCCGACTTGTTTTGGGGTGGAGGAATCAAAGGTCAGCTGACAGCCGATGTGATAAAAAAGCAGGTTTCCAAATTAGATAAACCGGGCTTTGATAAGGCTTACTATATCTGCGGCCCGGGCGGGATGATGGATACCGTAAAAAACGGATTAACGGGCATGGGCGTATCTTCCGATTTAATCCATATTGAATATTTCACGGCCCCGATAGCCCAGAACCCCGAAACGGTGCAAGCGGCTCCGGTGGCGGCTACCGCGGCAGAAGGTACCCAGCTTAAACTTACCCTGAACGGCAAAACACACGACATTTTCGTAAAACCCAAAAAGACCATTCTGGCCGCCGCCCAGGATGCCGGTTTTGATCCGCCGTATTCCTGTGAAGCCGGCATTTGCTCTACCTGCATGGCTAAGGTAACTTCGGGTAAAGTACGCATGGTACAAAACAATATCCTCACCGAAAAAGAAGTTGCCAACGGCTATGTGCTCACTTGCCAGGCCCTGTGCGAAAGTGCTGAGGTTTCGGTGGAGTACTATGATTAGTGTTGAGTAGTTGGATTTTGGTATCAAGTTTCAGGACTTTTGGTTTGTGTTTTTTAGCTTGTACGTATCGATTTTTATTGGCTTATGCCTAATTAATGTGCTTATTTTACGATTGCCTCTCCCCGCATTACCTGATTACAAAATAATGTGCGGATGATACTATTGCCTATTGCCTATTGCCTATTGCCCGGAGCGCAGCGGAGCATGGAGCGCAGCGGAATAATTGCCTCTTGCCTACCAAAATAACCAATTGACAACAAAAACACGTATTCAATGTCCTTATTTCGGCCGGGGGCATTACCTTTGCACTCAATATTTGAACCATCAGTATCATGAGTAAATTTGATGTAACCGTTATCGGATCAGGTCCCGGAGGATATATTTCAGCCATTCGTTGTGCCCAACTCGGAATGAAAGTGGCTATAATTGAGCGTTATCCAAACTTGGGCGGTACTTGCCTCAACGTGGGATGTATTCCTTCCAAAGCTTTGTTGGATTCTTCGGAACATTACCACAATGCGGTTCATAAGTTTAAAACACACGGTATTGAAACCGGCGAACTGAAAATTGATTTTACCCAAATGATTGCCCGCAAAGCGGATGTGGTAAAGCAAAACAGCGAAGGTATCAGCTACCTCATGAAGAAAAATAAAATTACCGTGTTCAACGGACATGGTTCTTTCATTACCAAAAATCAGATTTTGGTGAGCAAAGAAGACGGCTCAACCGAAACTGTTGAAACAGACAAAGTCATCATCGCCACCGGCTCAAAACCCAGCACGGTTCCGGGTGTGGTAATTGACAAAACACGCATCATTACTTCAACCGAAGCCCTTAAACTTACCGAAATTCCTAAACACCTGTTGCTGATTGGCGGCGGGGTGATCGGTATTGAGCTCGGAAGTGTTTATGCCCGTTTGGGTTCTAAAGTATCCGTGGTTGAATATACCGATTCCATCATCGGAACCATGGATCGCTCGCTCGGCAAAGAATTACAAAAAATATGTAAGAAATTAGGTTTTGATTTCTACCTCAAACATAAAGTAACCGGTGTTGAAAATACAGGTTCGGGTGTGATACTGAAAGCCGAAAACCTTACCAATAATACCGAAGTAACGCTTGAAGGCGATTATTGCCTCGTGGCCGTGGGGCGTCATGCCTATACCGACAAACTTGGTTTAGAAAATGTAGGCATTGCCAAAGATGAACGCGGAAGGGTGCAGGTAGATGCCCACTTACAGACGAGCGTACCAGGCATTTACGCCATTGGCGATGTAATTAAAGGTGCCATGTTGGCCCATAAAGCGGAGGAAGAAGGCGTATTTGTGGCCGAAACAATGGCCGGACAAAAACCGCATATTAATTACCTGCTTATTCCGGGTGTGGTATACACCTGGCCCGAAGTGGCAGCCGTGGGGCATACCGAAGAAGAATTGAAAGCCGCCGGCACACCCTACAAAAATGGCCAATTCCCATTTGTGGCCAGCGGACGTGCCCGCGCCAGTATGGACACCGAAGGGTTTATCAAAGTTCTTGCCCATAAAGATACAGACGAAATTTTGGGTGTTCACATCATCGGGCCGCGTGCCGCCGATTTGATTGCGGAAGCCGTGGTTGCCATGGAATACCGCGCTTCGGCCGAAGATATTGGCCGCATGAGCCATGCACACCCCACTTTTGCCGAATCGTTCAAAGATGCCTGTCTCGCAGCCAGCGAAAACAGGGCTTTAAACATGTAATTAAAATCAAATTAAAGATAAATACCCCGCCTCCAACGAAGCGGGGTATTTTTTTTGCAAACAGCGGTAAATGAAATTGTGCATAAATTTCATTTAATCATTATTTTAAGTTGTTAACTCACGTATTTTATTTTTTTACTAATCAGATTCAAAAGTTTGGTTTCTAGCATCAAAATGAAGAGGCTTGACATTTAGCGAGTTTTGTGCTTCTTTGCCTAATTATTGATGCGGAAATTGAATTGGATGATGCTTCGGATTGGATACTTTTTATTTCTGTTTTTAGGTTTTTTATCTGCAAATGCCCAAACAGATTTAATTACACGGAAAGAAAAAGAACTGGACCTGCTTGAGCAAAAGCGGAGCGAATTGGTTGCCCAACTGGAAACGCTCAAACTGCAACGGAACTTGGATGATTTAAGGCGTATTGGTTTGCCGGTGTTGACTGATTCCGGAATGACTTATGAACGCAGTGCCTTCATTTTTAATTATAATGAATCCGCCGAACAGGCCAATTGGGTAGCGCATATCATCAGTCCGGAGATTGTGGACGGCATTATTACGCGTACCAATAATTTCCGCGAAGATTCGCTGGTAAGCACGGGTACGGCAAATCTGGCCGACTATTGGATGTTGGGCTATGACCGTGGGCATCTGGCGCCTTCGGCCGATTTCCGTTGGTCATTAAAGGCCTTGAGTGAATCGTATCTGTACAGTAACATGGCGCCCCAGCATGCCGAGCTGAACCGTGACCGCTGGGCAGCGCTGGAAGATTTACTCCGCAGTTACGTGCTTGAAAATAACCGTCCGCTGTATGTGGTAACGGGGCCTGTTTGGGATGCCGGCCTCGACAGTATAGGGCCGAACCGGGTGGCCGTTCCCAAACAGTTTTTTAAAGTAGCTCTTGATTTTACGGCTGATATCCCGAAGGCCATCGGATTTATCATGCCCAATATGTTTTGTAAATACCCGGCCATGCAGTATGCCATGCCGGTTGATTCGGTGGAGGCCATTACCCAAATTGATTTTTTTACCCGGTTCAGGGCTGCCGAAACAGCCGAAAAAAACTATACTGACAGTGTTTGGCTACCCCGTTCGGGCAAGGGGAACGTACGGCCATTCAAAGGTTCTGAATTACCCAAAGGAGCCGTAAATACAATTGACGCCAAAAATTATGAGGGTAAAACGGTAAAAGTTTGCGGACAAATTGTGGCCACCAAATATTCCGACAAATCGGGAGCCACCTTTTTGAACTTCGATCAAAAGTTTCCCGACCAGTTATTTTACATCAGTATTTGGAAGGATGATTTAGTCAATTTTCCCTATCAGCCGCATTTGGCCTTGCTGAATAAACGGGTTTGTGTAAGCGGAAAAGTAACCTTAAACCGCGGCATTCCAACCATTAACGTAAAAAACGAACGGGCGATAGAATTTTTGGATGAGGAAGAATAGGGTTTTACAGTCCCATTTGTTTTTTCAGGTTCAGAATCATGTCGGCACTCATGGAAGCCAGGTCAAACTCGGGTTTCCAGTTCCAGTCGTTTCGCGCATGCGAATCATCCACCGAGGCCGGCCATGAATCGGCAATAGCCTGACGGAAATCGGGAGCATAATCCAGCGTAAAGCCCGGAATCTGTTTTGCAATTTCTTGGCCAATTTGCTCCGGCGTAAAACTCAGTGCGCCTACATTGTATGAGGTTCTTATTTTAACCTGTTCGGCCGGGGCATGCATCAATTCAAGTGTGGCGCGGATGGCATCGGGCATATACATCATGGGCAGGGCGGTATCTTCCTTCAGAAACGAAGTGTATTTGCCATTTTTAAGCGCTTCGTGATAAATTTCAACGGCATAATCGGTAGTACCGCCGCCCGGAGGGGCAGAGTAACTGATCAGTCCCGGATAACGCAGGCTGCGTACGTCAACGCCAAATTTCTCGTGGTAGTAACGGCACCAGAGTTCGCCGGCGTATTTGGTAATTCCATATACGGTATTGGGGTCGTTTACGGTAAACTGCGGAGCCGGATTTCGGGGTGTTGAAGGCCCAAACACGGCAATGCTGCTGGGCCAGTACAGTTTTTTGATTATTTTTTCCCGACCGGCTTCCAACATAAAAAGTAAACTTTCCATATTGAGCTGTCGTGCCTTCAGCGGGTATTTTTCAGCGGTTGCGGAGAGAAGCGCTGCCAAGAGGTAAACTTCTTCTACCTGATGTTTCTTAATCAGGCCCATGGTGGCTTCCTGATCCATCACATCCAGGGTTTCAAACGTGCAGGGCGTTTCACCGCCGGCATTCAAATCGGCCGCCACCACGTTTTCACTGCCGTACTGGGCTACCAGTGCCCGCGTGAGTTCTGTACCAATTTGTCCTTTAGAGCCTATGATTAATATTTTCCCCATGCTTATTTAGCTTAATGGCCCAAAGGTAAAATATGTAAATGAATTTTGACTACACACAGTTCTTCGTCTGTTTTTGAAATTACCGGGCACAAAAAAAGCCGGCAAAACCGGCTTTTAATGAATAGAGTTATCTCGATTACTGCGCACTCATGGTAACGAGGTACATCAGAATGGATTTTTCTGTTTTGGCATCGATGCCTGAACCGTTCTTTTTGGCCATGCGGGGTACAATTTCTTTCCACTGTGCCTCTGTGCGGGCAGTGGGTTTTTTATATCCGTGGCATTTTGAACAGTATTTTTCCGCATCCATTTTACCTTGGTTTAAGTCTTCAAGGGTAAGGCCGGCAAATTTTTGGGCACCGCGGTCTACGTCGGCCTGTGTAAGTGAAACTACTTTTGTGGTTCCACAGGCCACCAAGCCAAGCAGAAAGAAGGGAATAATCATTTTTTTCATCTTCAGACAGGTATTTACTTTATACAAACATATTGAAAAAATCAGTTCCCCCGGTTTTGAATATGAAACAACCCACTTATATTTGATTAAATTTATAATACCTAAAAATCAAATCTCATGTCTGATTATTATTCGAGTAGCGCATTTATTTTCAGTAAGATAAATGAAAGAAAACGAAATATTAATATTCTTAATTTGACTATTTTGGGAGTATGGCTGGTTGCGATTCTGGTAAGTGTATTCTTTGTTTTTATTGAAGATTTTACATTTTTCCGTTCTCAATCTCCCCAAGCTGTATCTATTGATATGCTCAGTCCTGATTTAGTTGAAGATTCTCCATATATCAAACTATCTGATATGTGTTTTGAAGATAACATGTATTGGTTAGAAGAGGAAAGTGAAGTATCGTATTTTTACTGCGCCCGTACCTGTGATTCATCTAAAATTGAATTTAATTCTGTGATTTTTGTGCTTCCCACTGAAATGGAAGATTTGGATACCAATAATTTAGATTATGAACTGTTTTCGGGCAAAATGAGCAATGGTATTGACGTGTCTTCAGCAATCGATGGAAAGCTAAAATGGGATTGGTCTCTGAAGGAAAGCGGTGGAAACGTTTTCACCTTTAGGGCTGGATATCATCCCAAAGATGAAATGATAAATGATTTATTATATATCGGCGGCGCTTTACTCGTTGGATTTATTTTAACCGGAGCAATGTTTCAGTTAAAGCGAAGTTTTCATACTGAAATAGCCGCTTGGAGGGATAACTATTATCGTGCTCATGGAGAGCGTTGTCCTATTTAGATTTATCTAATCAAACCAAATTCCAAGGCCGTCTGATACGTTGAATGAAAGTTTTTATCTGCTCCGAATAAGCCGTTTGATCCGCCTTCATTGACTTTGCTGCCGGGTTTTACGGGTATTTTGTGTCCCATGTTTTTAATTCGGTAGGCTAATACGATTAATTCGCCTGCCTTGTTTTTATATTCACTGCGGATAATATCCGTGTTTTGCTGGTATACACTGTCTGTATAACTCGGATAGGGCGAACTGTCCTGAATTCCGGTCCATTGTGTTATAATTAAATCCGCATTTTTGGGTGCAACGATTAAATCATTCAAACCTTGGTATACAATCAAAAATGGATATTTTCCCGTATAAGTCGGATTTTCATTTTTAACGTGTTGGATGAGTATGGATCGATCTACCGTGCCGGGGATACGCCACATATTTTGAGCCGTTTTATAGGCCGCTCCCGCAAACACGGCGCCGGCTTTAAATACTTCGGGTCGGGTGGATAGCATAACCATGCTCATGGCTGCTCCGGCCGAAAGGCCTGTTATATAAATTTCATTTTCCGATATGGCATGATGTTGCTTCATATACTGAATCATCTGGTATATGGATTCTGATTCGCCCTGTCCTTTTTCAATGTCTTTTCGTAAAAACCAGTTAAAACAGAGTGAGCCATTATTTCGGAAAGCCTGCTGCGGATAAAGTACCCAAAAATGATGTAGATCGGCTAATTTATTCCATCCGGTAAGTTCGGCTACCTCTTTGGCGTTCTGGCCACAGCCATGCAACACAATTAACAACGGTTTTGAAGCGCTGCTGTCGTCTTTCCCATAGGTAAACATGTCCAATTTCCCCGGATTACTTCCAAAGTTTTTCTGCTCATTCCATTGAGTAAACCCGTTTTGTGATGTACTCATTAAAACGGTAGAAAGAAATACAAATAACACTGAATTTTTCATCCTAAAATAAAAAAGCGAATCTCTAAAGATTCGCTTTCCTTTTCAAGTTTGTTCTATTAAAAGAATTTTAGATCGGTAAACTGTCCGCTGATTCCAATGATATTCATTTGTGCATTGGCCGCCGTTACACTAAAGGTACCGGTAATGCGCCCATCGGTTACATCCGTAACCACGATAGAACCTGAAGTTCCGGTGTATGTTTGCTGGGCACCTTGTTGGGTTACGTCCGGTGTGTAAACCAAAGGTTGGAATTGTCCCTCAATTAGGCTCATGCTGTATGTGCCGGGTGTTACGCCACCAATATTGATTACGATTTGTTTACTCAAACTTAAACCGGTAATGGTAATGCGGTTGCCGGTTTTTACCCCGGTAGGCGCAAGGGCAGTCCAAGTTTCGCCGTTGATGGTGGCGGTAAATGAACCAATACCTTTACCGTCTTTACAACCGGTGGTACTGATTCCTAAAGTTACGGTGACAGCCACGATAGCTGCGAAAAACATTTTTTTCATGGAGAATAATTTCCGCAAAGGTAATTAAATAAACAAAGAAACGGGTTCACGTTTTAAGTTGAACCCGTTTCTATTCTATTCGAATTTGTTATACTTCAGCGGCTTCGGCGTAGCTTTCAACCGAAGGGCAGGTACACATCAGGTTACGGTCGCCATAGGCTTCATTTACCCGTCCTACCGTAGGCCAGAATTTATTTGAACGTACCCAAACCAGCGGGAAAGCCGCTTTGTTTCTTCCGTATGGTCTGTTCCATTCGTCATTGATCACAATTTCGGCCGTGTGCGGAGCATGTTTCAGCACATTGTTTTCTTTGTCGGCCTGTCCGTTTTCAATTTCACGGATTTCATTGCGGATGGCAATCATGGCCTCGCAGAAACGGTCTAACTCATCTTTGCTCTCACTTTCGGTGGGCTCAATCATCAAAGTTCCGGCAACGGGGAACGAAACCGTTGGGGCATGGAAACCATAGTCCATCAATCGTTTGGCAATATCGGTTACTTCAATGCCTGCCGTGCGTTTAAAGTCGCGGCAGTCGGCAATAAACTCATGGGCCACTCGGCCGTTTTTGCCGCTGTAAAGAGCCGTATAATGTCCGTTTAGCCTATTTTTCATATAGTTGGCGTTCAGAATCGCCATGCGTGTTGAATCGCTTACGCCTTTTGCGCCCAGCATGCGGATATACGCATACGAGATAATCAGAATCAGCGCGCTTCCCCAGGGAGCAGCCGAAACGGCGTGCATAGCCTGCGCCCCGCCGGTTTTGGTAATGGTATGTCCAGGCAGGAAAGGTGCCAGATGGCTTCTTACCCCGATGGGTCCCATTCCCGGACCACCACCGCCATGCGGAATGGCAAACGTTTTATGCAGGTTCAGGTGACAAACATCGGCACCGATATTGCCCGGAGAGGTTAATCCTACCTGGGCATTCATGTTGGCGCCGTCCATATAAACCTGTCCGCCAAATTCGTGAATGATGGATGTGATTTCCCGGATACGCTCTTCAAATACCCCGTGGGTAGAAGGATAAGTAACCATCAGACAGGCTAGGTTTTCTTTGTGTTTTTCGGCTTTGCTGCGCAAATCGTCCACATTAATGTTTCCGTTTTCGTCGCAGGCAACTACCACCACATCCATGCCCGCCATAACGGCACTGGCCGGATTGGTTCCGTGGGCCGAGGATGGAATCAGGGCAATGTGACGGTGTCCTTCGCCTTTTGATTTGAGGTATTCACGGATCACCATCAATCCCGCATATTCGCCCTGGGCACCTGAATTGGGTTGTAGCGAAACGGCATCAAAACCCGTAATTTCAGAAAGATATTGTTCCAATTCCGTCAGGATTTCAACATAACCCTGTACCTGGTTTAGCGGCGCAAAGGGGTGAATGGCATTGAATTCAGGCTTGCTGAGCGGCATCATTTCGGTGGCCGCATTCAGTTTCATGGTGCATGAACCCAAGGAAATCATCGAAAAGTTCAAACCGATATCCTTACGTTCCAGCTTGCTGATATACCGCATGATTTCGGTTTCGGAATGGTAGCTGTTAAATACCGAATGGGTAAGATAGGCCGATTTCCGTGCCAAATTTCCGGCCGAAATATAATCGGCGGCTTGGGCTTTGGGCGCCGTTTTGCCGGCCACCGAAGCAAAGAGGTCTAAGATAAACTGTACATCCTGCTCACGGCTGAGTTCATCGGTGCTGATGGAAATACTGCCCTCGGCACGGTAAAAGAAGTTGATGCCGGCCGCTTCTGCTTTACTGCGGATAGCTGCCTGGGCAGTATGGTCGGTCCACACGGTTACGGTATCAAAGATTAATCCTTCGTTTACCTTGAAACCCAATTCGTTTAGGCCTTTATGTAGGGCAACGGCCGTAGAGTGGGTATTTTGGGCAATGCGTTTTAATCCTTCGGGACCGTGGTAAACGGCGTACATGGCGGCCATGTTTGAAAGCAGTGCCTGTGCCGTACAGATATTAGAAGTGGCTTTGTCGCGTTTGATGTGCTGTTCGCGGGTTTGCAGGGCCATACGCAGGGCAGGGTTGCCGTTGGCATCAATGGTTACCCCGATGATACGGCCCGGAATCAGGCGCTTAAACTCCTCGCGCGTGCCAAAGAAGGCGGCGTGCGGTCCCCCAAATCCCATGGGAACCCCAAAACGCTGAGCCGAACCAAATACCACGTCGGCTCCCCATTCGCCCGGAGGCGTGAGCAGAGTAAGCGCCAGTAAATCGGAGGCCACACCTACAAAAATGTTGTTTTCTTTGGCTTTGGCGGTAAATGCCGCAAAATCATTTACGGTTCCGTATGTGTTTGGATATTGGACGATAGCCGCAAAATAATCGGCACCGAAGTCGAAGTTTTCAAAATCACCGCTTACGATTTCCACGCCGATGGGTTCGGCACGGGTAATCAGTACATCCAAGGTTTGTTGGAAAATGCCTTTGTCAACAAACATTTTATGGGCATTTCCGGCTGTTTTTTCTTTTCCGCGGGCTGCCAAAAACAGGTGCATGGCTTCGGCGGCGGCGGTGGCCTCGTCTAAAAGAGAGGCATTGGCCAAATTCATACCCGTGAGGTCACACACCAAGGTTTGGAAATTCAGCAGGCTCTCCATGCGGCCCTGCGAAATTTCGGCCTGATAAGGTGTATAAGCCGTGTACCAATACGGACTTTCAAATACGTTGCGCAGAATGGGCGAGGGGGTAAAAGTACCGTAGTAACCCTGGCCTATGTGGTTTTTGAAATTTTTGTTTTTAGCTGCTTTTTCGTTGATGAGATCCAGGTATTCGCGCTCGGAAAGCGGATCCGGAAGGTTCAGGCTGCGGTTCAGGCGGATATCGGCCGGCACCACTTCGCTGATGAGGCCGTCAACCGATGAAGCCCCCACCACGCTGAGCATTTCACTTATTTCATGTTCGTTTGGCCCAATGTGCCGGTCCTGAAAGTTTTCCCCTTTTGTCATGATGAAATTTGATGTATAAAAATCGGAACACAAAATTAACGAATATGTTCGCCCGCCTTTCAAATTTGTATCGGATTTATTCTTTTTTATTATTCTGTTTATCAAATGGTTGAAAACTTGGTTAAAAAGTTCTGCAAGATTGCCGGCCAAATCCGGTACTTTTAAGACCAAAATTAAACGTGCCCATGAAGCAAGTACTCATCCTCTTTCTCAGTCTTTCGGTTTTTGGTTTTTGCCGTGCCCAGGATACGCTGGTGGCCTCCAACGGAAAACAGTGGCCGGGTTCTTCGGGGCGTTTTGCTCCGGGAGCGCTTGAGTTTGTTACCGCCAAAAAGGGAGCACGCCTCTTTAAGGCCGAAAAAATTGCCTACATCAAACGCAAAGGACAACGGCATTATCCCTTCAATACCATTCACCGCTACAACGGAAAAAGCATCGTGTTTTCGGATATCCGCAAGGATGGTTTGTTTTTGTATTACAAACCGCTCAATGGTAAAAAGGAGAAAAAAATAAACACCAACCGTGTTTTCAGTTATCACGATAAAGGGGAAGAAGTGATGGTTTTTAAGGAAAGCATCTACAACGGCGATACACTCACCAACGAACGTGTACGCTCGCTCATGGAAGGCCGGCAGGATGCCCGTTTGTACTATAAAAATCCTTGGACGGGCCTGGCCGCTTTCGGAATCGGGTTTGCCTCGGGTTATTTTTTGAATTATTGGGGCGTGTTTGTACCGGCGGCTTATGCAGGCGTGTATTCGGCCATCAATCCGCTAAAATCGAAACGTAAAATCCGGATTTTGGGGCAGCGTTATGTTACCGACGATTATTACCGTTTTGGATTTAATTCAAGGGCTAAAATTACCAAACTGCAATGGTCGGCCGGTGGCGGACTGCTTGGCTTGGGCGCCGGAGTGGGTTTGTTGGAATACCTCAAGAGTCTGGAAAAATAAGCCATGAGGCTGCTGCGTACCCTGGTTTACGGCAATGTTTGGGTGGCCCTGGCTGCTCCGTCCATGCTCTGGGTTACGGCTTTACAATTTAGCTTGAAACCCGAACCGGTTTGGTTTTTCTTTGTGTTTTTTGCCACCCTGTTTACCTATAACATGCAGCGGCTTTTTATGGCCGGGCGTTACCTTTCTCCCCAACTGCTTGGCCGGCATGCCTGGATCATGCGTTACCGCAAAGGACTTTTCGGGCTCACGTTCTCGGCGTTGTTGGCCCTAGTTTTCTGTCTGTTTTTTATTCCGCCGGTTTATGTGTTGTACCTGCTCCCTTCGGGATTTTTTTCCTTGCTGTACGTGTTGCCCGTTTGGGGACAAAAACGCCTGCGCGATTTGCCTTTTGTGAAAATTATTCTGGTGGCCTTTACCTGGTCATGGGCCCTGGTGGCGGCTCCGTCCCTGGTTTTTGGCCTCCTGCCCCAACAGTGGCTGCCCTTGTTTGGCTTTGAGTTCCTGCTCTGTTTCGGCCTTACCGTTCCGTTTGATTTGCGCGATGCCGAGCATGACCGGGAAGCCGGTACGCAGACTTTTGTAACGGCCTTAGGACTTCCCCTGGCTAAAAAATTAAGCTTGTTTTGTTTTGTGTTGGCAGCCCTGTTTGTATGGCTTGGGGGCATGATGCCGGCTCCGGCTTTTATGCTTTTGCTGTTGGCCGGTGCTTTGGCCGTTTGGTATAACCGGCCCGGACGTTCCGATTTGTATTACGGTTTTGTTCTTGACGGTATTTTTGTGGTGCAGGGCTTGGTTTTGTATGGGTTTTGAGCATTTTTGATATGTTTTAGTTAGTAATCAGGATATTTGTGAAGCACAAAAAATTTATACACCTATTTTTTATTCATTTAAATCACCTATTTTTCATACCCTTCTGCCTTATTTATAGTTTACTTCTGGTTGCTTTGAGGCGCTAATTGGTTAATATCCTCTGAATTAAGGAATATATGGCTTGAAATGTTAAATTTTCAAAACTGTATGCACGCATAACATTTTTCCTATATTTGTTAAGTGAATTCCTTAAAAATGAAAAGAGACGAAACGGTCGATTTTAACATAAAATACTCCTGGCACCTCATTTCCAGGATGTATAATACCGAAGCCCAGCGCCACGGCATCACCACCGCCATCGGTTTTGTGCTGCTGAACATTGACTCAGAAAACGGAACCCCGGCCACCAAAATTGCCCCCCTGCTGGGCATGGAACCCCGGTCCCTCACGCGTATGCTCAAATCGCTCGAAGAACGGGGCCTCATCTATCGAAAAAGTGATAAAGAAGATAAACGCCTGGTGCGCATTTTCCTTACCGAAGAAGGCAAACTTAAACGCGAAATATCCAAGTTCACCGTACGCCATTTCAATAACTTCATTAAAATCTCCATTCCGGAATCGGACTTGGAGGTTTTTTTTAAGGTACTGAAGAAAATTAATCACATGGTTGAAAACGAGCAGATTATATTCTAAGCATCCATTCATATCAAAACCGAAAATTTAAGAACAATACAAATGAGAAGAATTAAAAAAGCGGCAGTACTCGGCTCGGGAGTCATGGGCTCCCAAATCGCCTGTCACTTTGCCAACATCGGCCTCGAAGTGCTGCTGTTAGACATCGTGCCCCGCGAGCTTACGCCCGAAGAACAGGCCAAAGGTCTTAGCCTTGAAAACAAAGGCGTACGTAACCGTATCGTGAATACGGCCCTGCAAAATGCCATCAAAATGAATCCGGCTCCCCTGTACGACAAAAAATTCGCAGGCCGCATCAAAACCGGTAATTTCGAAGATGACATGCAGCTCATCAAAGATTACGACTGGGTTATTGAAGTGGTAATTGAGCGCCTGGATATTAAAAAAACGGTGTTTGACCAAGTTGAAAAATACCGCAAACCCGGCACGCTCATCACGTCCAATACCTCCGGTATTCCGATTGAGCAAATGCTCGAAGGCCGCAGCGATGATTTCAAAGCCCATTTCTGCGGAACACACTTCTTCAATCCGCCGCGCTACCTGCGCCTGCTCGAAATCATCCCTTCTACGCAGACCAAGCCGGAAATTGTAGATTTCTTTATGGATTACGGCAGCCGCTTCTTAGGCAAAACTACCGTACTTTGTAAAGATACACCGGCTTTCATCGCCAACCGTATCGGGGTTTACAGCATTCAGGCCCTGTTTCACGGGGTGCGCGATTTGGGTTTAACGGTCGAAGAAATCGATAAACTTACCGGTTCAGTGATGGGCCGTCCAAAATCAGCCACCTTCCGTACGGCCGATGTGGTGGGTTTGGATACCCTGGTAAACGTGGCAAACGGCCTCAAGGCCAACCTGCCCAATGATGAAGCCAAACACTTATTTGAACTGCCCGATTTCCTCCAGAAAATGGTGGAAAACAAATGGCTGGGTTCAAAAACCAAACAAGGTTTCTACAAAAAAATGCCAGACGGCGAAATTTATTCCCTTGACCTGAATACGCTGGAATATGTTCCGCAGAAAAAGGTAAAATTTGCCACCCTCGAAATGGCCAAACAAGAGGATAACCTGGCCAAACGTACCAAAATCCTGTTCAACGGACCGGATTCTGCCGGTGATTTTTACCGCAAATCGTTCGCAAACCTTTTCCAGTACGTAAGTAACCGTGTGCCGGAAATTACCGAAGACATCTACAAGGTAGACGATGCCCTGAAAGCCGGATTCGGCTGGTCAATGGGTCCGTTTGTAAGTTGGGATGCCATTGGCGTGAAAGCGGCCGTGGCCAAGATGGAAGAGTTTGGCGTAAAACCCGCACAATGGGTGTACGACATGCTTGCCGCCGGCATTGAAACGTTCTACAAACTTGAAAACGGCGTAGAAAAATATTACGATTTAGCCACCAAATCATACAAAACCATCCCGGGCCGCGAGGCATTCATCATCCTCGACAATATCCGCGAGAACAAAAAAGTATGGGGCAATGCCGGTTCTACCCTCCACGATGTGGGCGACGGGGTGCTGAACCTCGAGTTCCACACCAAAATGAACTCATTGGGCGGTGAGGTTTTACAAGGCATCAACAAAGCCATTGAAATTGCCGAAACAGGCGATTACCGTGGTTTGGTATTGGGTAATAACGGGGAGAACTTCTCGGCCGGTGCCAACCTGGCCATGGTGCTTATGCTGGCTGCCGACCAAGAATGGGATGAGCTTAACTTCGCCATCAAAGCCTTCCAAAACACCGTGATGCGTGTACGTTACTCTGGTATTCCGGTGGTAGTGGCGCCGCAGGGTCTTACGTTGGGCGGCGGTTGTGAACTCTGTCTGCATGCCGATGCCGTAGTGGCTTCTGCCGAAACCTATATCGGTTTGGTTGAAGTAGGCGTGGGTGTGATTCCGGGCGGCGGCGGTACCAAAGAGTTTGCTTTGCGTGCGTCTGATGCCATGGGTCCGGAGGATATCCGCATCCCGACCATCAAAGATAAATTCCTTACCATCGGTCAGGCCAAAGTAGCCACTTCGGCTTATGAGGCCTACGGACTCGGAATTTTCCGTCCGGGACAGGACAAAGTGGTGGTGAACCTGGATCGTCGTCTGGAAGAAGCCAAGCAGGAAGTTATCCGTCTGGCCGACGCCGGCTATACCCAGAAACCGCAGCGCAACGACATCATGGTGCTGGGCCGCGAGGGTCTGGGTGTGGTGTATGCCGGGGCAAATTCAATGCTCAGCGGCCATTACATCAGCGAGCACGATGTGCTGGTTTCACAAAAACTGGGCTATGTACTCTGCGGAGGCGACCTCAGCGAGCGCACCCTGGTAAGCGAGCAGTATCTCTTGGATCTGGAGCGCGAAGCCTTCCTTTCACTCCTCGGAACCCGCAAAACACTGGAGCGTATACAGCATACATTGAAAACGGGGAAACCGCTTAGGAATTAGTATTGAGTATTTGGTATTTAGTATTGAGACTAGGGTATTATTTTATAGTATGCACAATTATAAGGAACTCATAATCTGGAAAGAATCCATGCGATTAGCTAAAGAAGCATATCTTGTTTCTGCCGCTTTTCCGCAGGATGAGCGATTCGGGTTAACTTCCCAGGTAAGAAGATGTGCGGTTTCAATTCCATCAAATATAGCTGAAGGCACCGGCAGAAAATCAGATAAAGAGTTTCTACATTTTTTATCGCTTGCCTCAGGCTCAATTTATGAATTGGAAACGCAACTGTTATTGTGCATTGATTTGGGATACGCCCAATCAGTAAAACTGAACGACTGTTTTATGCTGATATCCGCTTTGCAAAAGATGTTATACAAATTTCAGGAGCAACTCTCTATTAAAACCAACGTAGGCAAAGTCTAAATACTCAATACCAAATACCCAATACCAAAAAAATAATAATAAACTAAAAAAACTAAATAATGAACAAAGCGTATATAGTAGCCGGATACCGTTCCCCGGTGGGGAAATCCGGAAAAGGAGCCTTCCGTTTCATGCGCCCCGATGATATTGCCGTACAGGTTATCAAACGCGTATTGGAAGATGTACCACAGCTCGACGTAAATAAAATTGATGACCTCATTGTGGGTAATGCCGCACCGGAGGCTGAGCAGGGCCTTAACATGGGTCGTATGCTTTCGCTTATGGGTTTAAATACCGATAAGGTACCCGGCATGACCGTAAACCGGTATTGTGCATCGGGTTTGGAAACCATTGCCATTGCCAGCGCAAAAATTGAGGCTGGTTTGGCTGATTGTATCATTGCCGGTGGTGCCGAGTCTATGAGTTCTATTCCTTTTGGCGGATGGCGTATCGTGCCCAATTACGAAATTGCCAAGAATGATCCTACCTGGTACTGGGGAATGGGTTTAACCGCCGAAGAAGTGGCCCGCCGTTACAATGTATCCCGCGAAGACCAGGATGCATTCGGACTGGAAAGCCATAAACGTGCCGCCGCCGCCATCGCCGAAGGCCGTTTCAAAAGCGGAATAGCCCCCATCACCGTAAACCAGGTTTACATGGACGAAAAGGGAAAACGTAAAGAAAAATCATACGTGGTAGATACCGACGAAGGTCCGCGCGCCGATTCATCGCTGGAGGCTTTGGCCAAACTGCGTCCGGTATTTGATGCCAAAGGAACCGTTACCGCCGGTAATGCTTCCCAAACATCAGACGGTGCTGCATTCGTACTCATCATGTCAGAAAAAATGATGAATGAGCTGGGCCTCAAACCGCAGGCACGCTTGGTATCGCATGCCAACGTAGGCCTTGAGCCCGCCATTATGGGTGTGGGTCCTATTTGGGCCATCCCGCGCGCACTCGAGAAAGCCGGACTGAACAAAGAAGACATTACGGTGTTTGAATTAAACGAAGCCTTTGCTTCACAGTCATTGGCCATCGTGCGTGAGCTCGGTTTAGATCCGGCCAAAGTAAATCCAAACGGAGGAGCCATTGCCCTGGGTCACCCACTGGGCTGTACCGGAGCCAAACTTACGGTTCAGGTTATTAACGAAGTAAAACGCCAGGGCGGCAAATACGGAGTAGTAACCATGTGCGTTGGAACCGGTCAGGGAGCAGCAGGGGTATTTGAGGTTTTTTAGAGTCAAGAGTCAAGAATCAAGAGCCAAGAATCAAGAATCAAGAGCCAAGAATCAAGAATCAAGAGCCAAGATATTGACTAGATTAATGGATTAAAATTACGTTTGAATGCACAATTTTAAGGAATTGAAAATTTGGAAAGATTCGTTGCTGCTTGCCCATGATTTGTACAAGCTTACGAACAGTTTTCCGGCTGAAGAGCGTTTTGGGCTTGTTTCCCAAATTAATCGCTGTTCGGTTTCAATTCCTTCAAATATTGCTGAAGGTTCTTCTAGAAAATCAGCAAAAGATTTCGGACGTTTTTTGGAGATTGCGCTTGGCTCAAGTTTTGAATTAGAAACACAATTGCTGATTGCTGAACAATTAGGTTATGTTTCAAATCAAGTTTGTACTGAACTTATTGAGAGAATCAACAGTATCCAAAAAATGATATTTGGTTTTAAAGAAAAAATAAAAGAATAAATCATGGAACCTGATAAAGAGCCAAGTCTTGACTCTTGGCTCTTGGTTCCCAAATTAAATTAAAAGAACAATAAATCATGGAACCTGATAAAGAGCCAAGTCTTGACTCTTGGCTCTTGACTCTTGGTTCCCAAATTAAATTAAAACATGAGCGCAACTACTGCTATCGAAACGAAAAAAGCCCTCAAAGGGGGCGAATGGATTATCCGTGAAACAGCCTGTAACGAGGTGTTTATTCCGGAGGAATTTGATGAGGAGCAACGCATGATTGCCCAAACATGCCGCGATTTTCTGGTGAACGAGGTTTGGCCGCGTTTGGATGAAATCGACAGCATGAAGAATCCCGATTTAATGCCACAACTGTTGGATAAAGCGGGTGAATTAGGTCTGTTGGGAATTAATATTCCTGAGGCTTACGGCGGTTTTGGTAAAGATTTTACCACCGGAACCCTCGTAACCGAGGTAACCGGTGCCGGACACAGCTTCGCGGTTGGTTTCTCGGCCCATACCGGTATCGGTACATTGCCCATCACCCTATACGGAAACGATGAGCAGAAAGCCAAATACCTGCCTAAACTCGCTACCGGCGAATGGAAAGCAGCCTACTGCCTCACTGAGCCCGGAAGCGGTTCGGATGCCAACAGCGGTAAAACCAAAGCCGTACTTTCTGCCGATGGTAAAAATTACATCATCAACGGTCAAAAAATGTGGATTACCAATTCCGGTTTTGCCAATATTTTTGTGGTTTTCGCCAAAATCGACGATGATGCCAACCTTTCTGCATTCATCGTAGAAAAAGACTTCGGCGGTATCAAACTCAACGAAGAAGAAAAGAAAATGGGTATCAAAGGCTCTTCAACCCGTCAGGTGTTTTTTGAAGATTGCCCCGTACCGGTTGAAAACCTGCTCAGCGACCGTGGAAACGGATTTAAAATTGCCGTAAACATCCTCAATATCGGTCGTATTAAATTGGGAGCTGCCGCTGCCGGTGGTTCAAAACAATGCATTTCTACGGCTGTAAATTATGCCAATGAGCGCCAGCAGTTTGGCCGTTCAATCAGCAAATACGGAGCCATCCGCTACAAAATCAGCGAGCAGTGTATCCGCGTGTTTGCGTTGGAATCAGCTACTTACCGCGCTTCCAAAAACATTGAGGAGCAAATTGCCCAGCTCGTGGCCGACGGAATGCCGCATTCACAGGCCGAGTTAAAAGGTGTGGAGCAGTATGCCATCGAATGTGCCATTCTAAAAGTATACGGTTCCGAAACCTTAGATTATGTGGTGGACGAAGGCGTGCAGATATACGGAGGTATGGGTTACAGCGCCGAAGCGCCTATGGACCGTGCTTACCGCGATGCGCGCATCAACCGTATCTTTGAAGGTACAAACGAAATCAACCGCATGTTAACCGTAGATATGATCCTGCGCCGTGCCATGAAAGGTGAACTCGACCTGATGACGCCGGCCATGAAAGTTGCCGGTGAGCTCATGAGCATTCCGGAGCCTTTCGAAGATGACGGAACACTCTTCTGCGCTCACAAAGAATATCTGCGTAAATTCAAAAAAGCCATCATGATGGTGGCCGGAAGCGCCGTACAGAAATTCATGCAGACTCTTGCCAAAGAGCAGGAAATCCTCATGGATATTGCCGATATGGCCATTGAAACGTATGTGGCTGAGTCTACCATGCTACGCGTGGAGAAACTGGTTCAGCGCGACGGTGCAGAGAAACATGCCGTACTCATTGATATCGTAAACGTATTGTTCAACGATACCGCCGACCGTATCAACATCAAAGGCAAAAACGCCATCAACAGCTTTGCCGAAGGCGATGAGCAGCGCATGATGCTGATGGGACTGAAACGTTTCACCAAAACCGAACCGTTCAACGTAAAAGAAGCCCGTCGCCGTGTGGCTGCCGTGGCCATCGAAGAGAACAAATATCCGTTCTAAGGAACATCCAGTTTATGGTTTACTATAAGGCCCGGTGATTCATTACCGGGCCTTTTTTGTTATCTGTTTTGGGCGTTTCCCTTCGGGCCGGGCTGTACATTCCAAGTCCTCGTACCGACCGAAGCGTCGGTACTCCGGGCTTTCCATTTCCATCCCTAACGCAGCCTTGTTAAGTGCGAAGGTGTTTTCGTTGATTAAAAATTGCTGTATGTGAAGTAAGGCATAAACGGTATGAGTTTTACGGATACATTGCTTCAAATTTAATTTAAGTTACGTATGCGTTTAGTTCGTAATACCGTTTTTGTTTGTGCATTACTTTGTGTGGTTCAGGCAGGCTTTGCCAATCTTCAGGTGCTAAAAAACCAGGCCAGACAGTTGGTGACTTCATGTCAAAATTACAAGTTAGGCCCTCAGCCCGGTTTTACCCATTTTGTGGGTGAAGCATTTGGAGGCGGTGTGGTTTTTCATGTATTTAAAGATGCTAAAGGGGTAGAACATGGCCTCATAATGGCGCCCAATAACATTGGACCTAGAAACCAGCCCTGGAGCAATATAAGTAAAGTAAAATGTTTGCCCGATTATAATGATCAGTCTCCGGATGGATTGGTAAACAGTAATTTAATTGTAAAACAGGAAGGGCATACCATCAGCGCAGCTTCCCTTTGTTTAGATGCCCAAATAGCCGGTTTTGACGACTGGTATCTTCCTTCCATGACAGAATGGGACTATTTTATCAAAGGAGTAAATATAGTTGTTAAAGCCATCTGCGATTTGCCCTCCGCTGATCCATATCAAAAATACCAATTTTCAATGGGCGAGCATTTTTGGACTTCCTCGGAGGAAGATTATGATATGGTTTATGCATATGTGTATTATTTTGACCGTCAAACAGGTTTTGTTGAAAAGCTGAAGAATGACAATTATACAGGCATAAAGATTCGGCCCATTCGTAAATTTTAAGATTGGTGGATGAGTTTCGGGATAAACCAGGTATCGTGTTTAGAGCAAATTCCGAAGGTCATTTATTTCTAGCACAATGCGTTATTTATACTCTCTAATCAGCACATCCGTGGGTATTCCCAATGTTTCATGAAGTTTTCGAATCATGTCAATGGTCAGTTTGCGTTTCTTGTTTAAGATTTCGCTTACCCGGCTTTTCAAGCCGATTGCTTTGGCCAAATCTTTTTGTTTGTAGCCCAGTTGTTCCATTCTGAATTTGATGGCCTCAATTGGGTCAGGAAAATCAATTGGCTCTTCATTTTGCTCATATTGATGTATGAGTAGCAAAAGAAGTTCAAGTTCGTCTGCCGTCTTTGAATTTTTGCGCGAATCAAATATATCTTCAAGTCTTTGCAGCGCTTCCTGATATTGTTTTTCAGTTTTAATTACCTTTAGTTCCATGTGTTCAAATGGTTGATGCATTTATTTTGTCGTAGTCTGCATGCGTGCCTACAAAACGAATCCAAACCACCGAAAAATCATAATTAACTTTTACAATTAATCGGTATGTATTGCCTTTAACATTAAAAACCACCCGGTTTTCGTGCAAAAAACTGGCTGATGGATAATCCCGCTTTATGTCATTCGGCGTTTTCCATTCAGCTTCCTCAGCTTCTTTATACCAGGCCTTTAACTGTTGCTCGCAATCGCCATGCTTTTGCCAAAACTCCCTTAAAATCCGTTTTGAAATGACTCTCACCCAGCAAAGATATGTAAAATGTTCCCGATATGGGAACATTATGCTCGTTTTATCAATCACGTATCTCATGATGCAAGAATTAAACAAAGCAAGATTATACTACCGTGTTTCATTTTGTATTTTAAACGTTAAAGCGTTCAGCCCTGATTTATACTTAACCCAATTTAAACATTTCCATCAAAAAAAAACTCCCGCAATCCTGCGGGAGTTTTGAATATAGCGTTGGAAGTGATTAACCTCCGAAATCGTCAAACGATATTTTGTCTTGAGGAACGCCGAAATCATCCAGCATTTTAATTACGGCTGCATTCATCATCGGCGGTCCGCAGAAATAGTATTCAATTTCTTCCGGCTCGGCGTGTTTGCTGAGGTAATTATCAATGAGTGCCTGATGTACGAAGCCGGTAAATCCTTCTCCGTTCGGGTCGTCCATGCTCGTTTTGGCTGTCCAGTTATCTTCCGGTAAAGGCTCCGAAAGCACGATATGGAATTTAAAATTCGGGAACTCTTTTTCAATTTTGCGGAAATGTTCCACATAGAATAACTCCCTGCGTGAACGACCGCCGTACCAGTAAGATACCTTACGGCCGGTTTTGAGTGTGTGGAACAGGTGGAAAATATGCGAACGCAATGGAGCCATACCGGCACCACCACCGATGTAAATCATTTCGCAGTTAGTATCCTTAATGTGGAACTCCCCGTACGGACCGCTGATGGTTACCTTATCGCCGGGTTTACTTCCAAATACGAAGGAAGAACATACACCCGGATTTACGTTCATCCAACGGTTATTGGCACGATCCCAAGGCGGAGTGGCAATACGGATGTTCAACATGATGATGTTTCCTTCGGCAGGGTGGTTGGCCATGGAGTAGGCGCGGAAAAGTGGCTCCGGGTTCACCATTTTTAAATCCCATAACCCAAATTTGTCCCACTCGGCTTTAAACTTATCAGGCCCCGCCGGATCATCCGGAAGCGGACGGATATCAATGTTTTTAAAATCTACGGTAATCGCGGGTACATCCACCTGAATATAACCACCCGATTCAAAATGTAAGGTTTCACCTTCGGGAAGTTTTACCACAAATTCTTTGATGAATGAAGCCACGTTCCAGTTTGAAACCACTTCACATTCCCATTTTTTAATTCCGAAAATTTCATCCGGAATTTTAATTTCCATACTTTCTTTCACCTTTACCTGGCAGCCTAAACGCCAGTTGTCGGCCACTTCTTTACGGGTGAAATACCCTTTTTCGGTAGGCAGGATTTCTCCGCCACCGGAAAGCACCTGGCAACGGCACATGGCGCAGGTACCACCACCGCCACAGGCCGAGGGTAAAAATATTTTTTGGGCACTAAGCGTAGAAAGCAAGGTACTTCCCGCGCTTACTTCAACCGCCGGATTACCATTGATAACCAACTGTACCGGACCTGAATTGGTGAGTTTTGACTTAGCAAACAACAAAAGAGCCACCAGTAACAAAATGATTACCAAGAAGGCGGCAACGGCTGCTATTAATAATGTAATATCCATAATTACGATTCAAATTATAGTTTAATACCGGCGAATGATAAGAAGGCAACACCCATTAATCCGGTAAGAATAAAGGTAATTCCGAGTCCACGGAGCGGGGCAGGAACATTGCTGTAACGTAATTTTTCACGGATGGCAGCAATGGCCACGATAGCCAAGAACCAACCCACACCCGAACCTAAACCGAAAACGGTGGCTTCACCAATGTTTTCATAAGCCCTGGATTGCATAAACAAGGCTCCACCCAGGATGGAACAGTTAACCGCAATAAGGGGAAGAAAGATACCTAATGAGGCGTAAAGAGAAGGCGAGAAGCGTTCTACAACCATCTCAACCAACTGCACCATGGCTGCAATTACGGCAATGAACATGATAAATCCGAGAAATGAAAGGTCAATTCCGGCATAATCAGCGCCCAGCCAAGCTAAAGCTCCTTCTTTCAGGATGAAGTTTTCCAGTAAATAGTTGATAGGAACGGTTATGCCCAATACAAAGATTACGGCTGCACCCAATCCCACGGCAGTGGTTACTTTTTTCGATACCGCCAGGTATGAACACATACCCAGGAAGTAGGCGAAAATCATGTTGTCAACAAAGATTGACTTTACAAATATGCTGAGTAAATTTTCCATGCTTTTTCAGTATTTAAAATTATTCCTGGGCTTCGATTAATTTTTGGTTACGGCTACGCTGAACCCAGATGATGATTCCCACAATAACGAGGGCCATCGGAGGCATTACCATAAAACCGTTGTTTACATAACCAATGGAGTATAGTCCGGTTTTGGCTGTGGCATCGCCTAAAATGGTAAACCCAAGTAATTTACCTGAACCCAATAATTCACGGAAGAAGGCTACAATGATGAGCAATCCGCCATATCCTAAGGAGTTACCGATACCATCAAGTAGTGAAGGCCACCATTTGTTGCCCATTGCAAAAGCCTCCAAACGGCCCATTACGATACAGTTGGTAATAATCAGACCTACGAATACGGATAACTGTTTGCTGATATCATATTGGTAGGCTTTCAAAACCATATCCACCACCGATACCAGACCGGCCACAATTACCAGCTGGGCAATAATCCGCACACGGTTAGGAATGATGTTGCGAAGCAAGGAAACAACCACGTTACCCATGGCTACCACAAACAATACACCCAAAAACATGATGATGGAAGGCTTTAACTGAACCGTAATGGCCAGTGCCGAACAGATACCCAATACCTGCACGGTTACAGGGTTTGAATCGTTTAATGGGTCTGTAATGAGTTTTAATCTCTTTTTTGAAAAAATAGGCTCCGAAGCCTCCTTTTTTACCGTTTCAGTTGATGTTGACATAACGAATACTTTTTAACGGTTATTTTGATGAATTAACAGATGCTGAATCAATAATGTTCATGTTGGCCGTGGCTGAATCAACGGTATCCGTTGGAAGCGGATCAACAAGCATTTCGCTTACAGGGGCTTTTACCGTTTTAGAATACTTAGCAAAAGCACCCAAAAATTTGTAAAGCATATCGTGGAGGCCGTTTGAGGTAAGTGTACCGCCCGATACCCCGTCTACATTGTAGTCGCTGACCGGTGCAGAACCTTTTTTGATAACCGAAACGGAAACGAAATTTCCCTGTGGGTCATTAATTTGTTTACCCGGAAACTGGGCAGTATACCAAGTTTCTTTGATTTCGGCACCTAAACCGGGTGTTTCACCTTTGTGGTCAAATACCGCACCGAATACCGTGCTGAAATCACCTTCGATGGAAACATAACCCCAAATGGCATCCCAAAGGCCTTTACCGCGCATACCGATTACATAATACAGCTTGCCTTCGTTTTCTACCTCGTAAACCGGGTAGTGTTGGTCGGCTTCATCTTTCTTACGCAATTCTTTGGCTAAGTCTAAATTGAATACTTTATCAAATTCAGGTGTGCCGAAAGCGCCTTCAACTAATACTTTTCCTTCGGGATTGATGGCGAATCCTTTTTTTACGGCTTTACTGAAGGCTTCTTTCGCACCGTCGCGTTCTACTTCAATTTTTACAGCCTGCAGAATGTTCTGCTGTTTTTCTAATTCCTGATTCACCTTATAGGTGGGGTTTGTGGCGCCGAAAACCAATACCAAAACCACCGCGGTAATAATAACCAGCACGGCCGAGAACATCAGGATATACCCGTTACTTTCTTTATTTAGTGCCATTGGAAGCCAGTTTTAAACGTTTAACTCTCGATTTAATATTACCCTGAACCACATAGTAGTCAATAAGCGGAGCCATCACGTTAAAGAACAGGATGGCCAGCATCATGCCTTCGGGATAGGCCGGGTTTACCACTCGGATCAGCACACAGAATATACCGATACCCAATCCGTAAATTATCTTACCTAAATTGGTTTGTGCTGCCGTTACAGGGTCGGTAGCCATAAATACGGCACCAAATGCCAAACCACCAATCACCAGATGATAATGTGCAGGCATATTCATAAACGGATTGTCGCCGCCTACCAAGTTGAACACTGTTCCCATGGCAAATGCGCCGGCAAAGATTGACAGCATGATTCTCCAGCTACCGATACCGGTAATGATGAGGAATAAACCACCCAGCAAAATGGCCAAGGTGGATGTTTCACCGATTGAACCGGGAATTAAACCGATAAATGAATCGATAAACGAATCGTTGTAAGGCACGCCGGCCACGTTTTTAAACGTGCCGGTAAAGGCCGGATCGGCCGCTTGGGCTAAGTTGGTGGCTCCGGTGTATCCGTCAACCAGTCCTTCTTTTACAATTTCAGATCCGTTGCGGTTATCCATGGCTACCCACATATCACCCGACATGTAAGTAGGATAGGCAAAGAACAGGAAAGCACGGGCTACCAAGGCCACATTCAAAATGTTCATTCCCGTTCCGCCGAATACTTCTTTACCGATTACCACGGCAAATATGGTAGCCACAGCCACCATCCAAAGTGGGATATCGGCCGGTACGGTAAGCGGAATTAACATCCCCGATACCAGGAAACCTTCGTGGATACTGTGTTTTTTGATAATACAGAACAAAAACTCAACACCGAGACCCGTGGCGTAAGATACTACCACAATCGGTAATACTTTTAGGGCTCCGTACAAGAATTTGTCCATGAATTCTACCGTTTCGCCGGTGGCCAGGTAATGTTGGTGTCCTACATTGAACATACCGAACAGTAAGGCCGGAATCATGGCAAACACAACCATAATCATGGTGCGTTTGAGGTCAATGGCATCACGTACGTGCGCACCTTTGTGGGTGGCGTGTCCGGGTACGAATAAGAAGGTGGCTAAACCATCATATACCGGCCATATTTTGTTTAGTTTACCGCCTTCGCTGAAGTGCGGCTCTATATTTTTCGTAAGGAATTTGTGGAGTGCTTTCACGTTCTGTTTCCTTTAAATTACATCATTTCTTGCATAACCAGATCGAGCCCGTTTCTCACAATTTCCTGCGAGTTGATTTTGGAGGTGCAGACAAATTCGCACAAAGCAAAATCTTCCGGAGCTACTTCATAAATACCGAGGCTTTCCATTTGTTCAATATCATTGGCCAAAATGGATTTCAGCAGGTAAATGGGGTAAATTTTCATGGGGAATACTTTTTCGTATTCGCCGCTTACCACAAATGCCCGGTCTTCACCATGCTGCGAAGTGTCGAGCGAATATTGTTTACCCGGCGTTAACCAACTGAAGAATGAACGGTTGATGGATAATTTTTTTAAACCGGGAAGCAACCATCCGAAGAATTCAGGCTCCTTGCCTTCGGGAATTACGGTAATGTGATTATCGTAATAGCCGATATGGTCTTCTTCGTGCAGGTGGTTGCCGGTTAAAACGTTACCGCCTATGATGCGCAGTTCAATATTAGGTGTGGTGTTACCGTCGATGATATTTTTCACCGGTGCGCCGGAAATTACCTTCACATAACGGCGTTTCACAATTTCTGAACCCGTGAGTGCAATTACTTTGGTTGCATTGTAACGGCCTTCGGTAAACAAACGTCCCAATATCACCACATCCTGCGGATGCATGGTCCAAACCACTTCGCCTTTGTTGATGGGCGAAAGGTGGTGGATTTGAACACCCACGTTGCCGGAAGGATGCGGGCCGTCGAACGTATTGATTTGTACGTTTTTGGCTTTCAGGAATACATCGCTTTTGGTTTTGCCGGCATGAACATTCAAATGAACAACTGGAGCCAGCTTGGCGAGTGCGTTCAAGCCGGTTTGAAATTCATTTCCGCAACCGTGCACAACAAAATCTAAATCCGGAGCAAGCGGTGCCGAATCAAATGCCGACACTACGATGCATTTCGGAGAATCGGCCGGATTGGCCAATACATCGAAAGGACGCATTTTAATTGCCGGCCAAACGCCCGATTTGGTAATGCGCTCAATGATTTCTTCCCGGCTCAGGGCCTGGGGATCGGCGATTCCAAAATCTACGTATTCGGTTTGCTTGTCAGCCAAAATGCGGATGGAAAGCAATTTGCGCTTCTCGCCGCGGTTTACTTCGATTACTTCTCCGCTTACGGGAGAGGTGAATTGTACGCTCGGACGGGCTTTGTCAAAGAAAAGCGGGCTGCCGGCTTTCACACTGTCTCCCACATTAACACTTAGTTTGGGGGTACTTCCGTGAAAATCGAGCGGTGAAACAAGTACCGTGCTCACGTTATCCGGTGAAACGGTAATTTTCTCGGCTTCGCCTTTCAGTTTAATATCCAGTCCTTTACGTATCCTGATCACGTTACTCATGCGTTGCAGGTTATTAAATCTTTACATAAAAATTCGGGCAAAAGTAACCCATTTTTTTAGGTATAGCGCCTAAAAATGAATTTATTTTTATTATTTGTAACAAGTGTTTCAAACGATTCAACTTTTCAATTTGGCCAAACGGATAATGGTTCCATTTTTATCGGACATTCGTATGGTTTTTTTGCTCAATGTGAGTACCTTGAATGTTTCCGGTTCTACTTTTTCAAATAAAAGCATTTCCAGTTCCTTCTTTTCTTCCTTGTATTTCCAAGTTCCTGTCCTCAGTTTGTCATTTTTCTTACTGCGTTCCAAATTTCCGTTTTCGAAAAAGGTGAAAACGATTGTTTTTTCCAGGTCTGAGATTTGTTTGTTTTCAAAATCTACTACTTGCCACTTGCCTATGAGTGTTTTATTACTATTGGTTTCGGTTAAAATAAAGCCAATAAGAGCCGAAAAAAAGAGCAGACTTTTCATAAATAGAAGTTTTTCTCGTTATTAGTTGAAAATTTCCATGAACTTACACTGATAATATGAAAATACAAACTATACCATTAACACTCTCACTCCTGGTTTGTTCTTTGGCCGGTATTTTTTCACTCCAAGCGCAGGAAGCATATACTGACAAGGTGTTTAAAGACCATATACATACCGCAATATTGTACCGCGAAGGTGTCCCCGGTGCTTTCCCCTTGATTGATATGAGCGGTACCGACCGGCTTGAACTCCGTTTTGATGATTTTGAAGGCGGCTCCAAAATGTACAATTACACCATTGAACTCTGCGACCGCGACTGGAAACCTACCCAACTCCAGCAAATGCAGTATATAGATGGGTTTTTCCAGCAGGATATTACGGATTTTCAGTTTTCGTTCGGCACCAAACAGCCTTACACCCATTATAAATTGGTATTCCCCCAACCGGGCATGCGTCCCAAACTTTCCGGGAATTACATCCTGAAAGTGTATGAATCTTTTGATACCGAAAATGTGGTACTCATCAAACGTTTTGTGGTAACCGAAGGCTTGGTTAAAATTGAAGGCCGCATCCGCGACGGAATGTCATCCATGACCCGTTTAAGTTCGCAGGAACCTATTTTTACCATTGATGCTTCCAACATACCTTTTGTGAATCCGCAGCGCGATTTAACGGTGATGCTCATGCAAAATCAACGCTGGGATAATATGAAAACCGATCTTAAACCGGCTTTTGTAACGGGTAATAAAATGGATTTCAGCAATATAGATAATACCCTTACGTTTTCGGGCGGTAATGAATACCGGTTTTTGGATATCCGCTCGCTTCGCCTTAAAAATGATAAAACATTAATGATGGAAGAAGATTCCGAAGGTGAAATACGTATGAAGTTGCGGAAAGAGCTTTCCCGAAGGGATTTGCAGTACACCTTATTGCAAGACTTAAACGGGAATATGTTTATTGCCAATATTGACGGGCGCAACGGAGACACTGAAGGTGGGTATGTCTGGGTTCGCTTTTCGCTTTATCACGACCGCAGCAAGGAGGAACCGGGCGATGTGTACATCATGGGACAGATTTCAGGGAATTACCTAAATCCTGAGTGGAAAATGGATTACAATTACCGAAACCAGGAATATTATCTTGAAAAATACTTGAAACAAGGATACTACAATTGGCTTTTTGTAAATGTCAAAGAAGGCTCAACCGAGGGCAGTGCCGATTTATTTGAAGGGGCGTTCCAACGCACTGAAAATACCTATTATGTATTCGTTTATTTTCGCGATTTAATGCAACAGGGTGCCGACCGTATAGTAGGCGTAGGGGTTATAAACTCAATAACGGATAGATAAAATGATAATAGAAGAGCATAAAAAAAGCGCTCCATTTGAGCGCTTTTTTTATGTCGTTATAATTTCAATTCATTTTGAAATACTTGAAGATACTTCCGTTACATCTGATGGCAGTTCAATAACAGTGTATCCTAATGATTCCATCTTTTGCATCAGTTTAGCCTTATCTCCCACAACCAAAATTACCATTTCATCGGTATTCAATAGTTTTTTGGCCATCTGGTCTACTTCTGCTTTGGTAATTTTTGCGGCTACTTCATTTCTTTTCTTCGAAATGTCTTTGTCGTATCCGTTATCCATAAGCAATTTCAAGAATCCTGATTTTTGCCCGGGTGTTTCGTATTTCAGGGCTTCGCTTTGTCCGATAGAGCTTTTGGTAAAGCTGAGTTCTTCTTCTTTAACACCACCGTTGCGGAATTCGGTTATTTCACGGATAAATTCGCTCAGGGCGCTGTCGGTAGCTTCCAACTTCACACCTGCTGAACCGGCATACAGATTTACGTAATTCGTAGACACAAACCCGGCACGTGCTCCGTAGGTCCAACCATTTTTTTCGCGTAAATTTAAGTTGATGCGCGAGTTGAATGCCCCGCCCAAGGCATAATTCATAATGGTTGCGGCGTAAAATTGGCCTGTGGCATCTTCATAAATCGAAGGCCATCCGATACGGATTTCAGACTGGGCTGCACCGGGCTTATCAACAAAATAGATGGTTTTGCCATTTCCTTTTTGAATGCTGAGCTTTTTGGGTGCACTGGTATTTCCTTTTTCCCAAGTAGCAAGAAAGGCCATTTTCTCTTTAATGTCTTTTTGGCTCAGATTTCCAACAATGGTAATTTTGGCATTCTCCGGTTTGAACCAAGTTTTATAATGTGCGGTTACATCTTCGAGTGAAATGGTCTCAAGTGATTTTTCCGTTCCCGGCTCTGGCAATCCGGCAACGCTGTTGGGCAACAAAATACGGCGAAAAACGTCAGAAGCTAGCGTAGATGCTTGTGTTACCCGATTTTTTACACCTTGTTTCTGCTCTTCGAGCAGGCGTTCGTATTCTTCTTTGCTGAATTTTGGGCTGAACATGATTTCCTTCATCAGTAGAATGGTTTTGTCCAGGTTTTTATTCAGGGCAGTCACCGAAATAATGATGTCCTCACGGGTAGAGTAAACCTCAATTTCACTACCCAGTTTTTCCAGTTCGGCACCAATTTCTTCTGCCGTATAATTTTGGGTCGATTCGCCCATCAAAGCGGCCAAAAGGTAAGCCACGCCTGCTTTGTCTTCGGTTTCACGAATTTGTCCTGCTTTTACATACACGGTAATATTGGTAACCGGAATTTCGGTGTACGGTGTTCCGATTATTTCCAGTCCATTGTCAAGTTTACTGTTCCAAAACTGGGGCACTTCAATCACGGGGTTTGCACCCGGTTTGGGCCGTTTGCTGCGGTCAAACGTGTCTTTTCCTTTTTTATAGGTTAAGCCCTGGTATTCAGAAATGTCGTTTTTGAAGCCGGCCGGCGTGCTTGGGCGGGCTGCATTGTCTTTTGATGCGGCGAGTTCCGGTTTGCCTTTGGGAACCACGCTCACGATGGCTGCCGGTTTGTTGAGTATGTATTTTTTGAATGCTGCATTTACTTTCTCAACCGTAAGTTCGCGGTATTTTTTGAGTTCGGCACCAATGAGATTCGGATTTCCTTCAAAGGTTTGGTAAGCGGCCAGTTTGGCTCCTTTTCCTCTTACGGATTGGAGTGATTTGATATTGTCTGCTTCAATTTTAGATTTGAAACGATCCAGCTGTTCTTGCGTTATTCCGCCATTAGCATCAAATTCCTGCAAGATATCCATCACCATTTTTTCCATATCGGCGAGTGGTTTGCCGGGGTAAGGTACAATCACCAGCTCAAAATTTCCGGCCAATTCAGAACAAGGGTGGAAAGTAACGGCATTGAGCGCTACCTGAGCCTTTACAAAACGTTGGTAAAGGGGCGAAGATTTACTGCCTCCCAGCGCATCGGCCAAGGCATCCAGGGCCGGTTCGTCTTCGCTGTATTGGGCTACGGTAGGCCAAGCCATGCGCAGCATCGGGAATTTTACATTGTCTTCGTACGAAATGTATTTGTTTTCGGTAAGCACCGGTAGGATTGGTTTTGGATCGGTAACTTCCGGCCCCCGGGGAATGCTTCCGAAGTATTTTTCAATCAACACAAGCGCCTCTTTGGTGTTTACGTCTCCCGAAAGGGTAAGTGTGGCATTATTGGGCCCGTACCAACGCAGGAAGAAATTTTTCAGATCATCCAATGTGGCGGCATTCAAATCTTCAATGTACCCGATGGTGGTCCAGGAATACGGATGTCCGAAAGGGTAAAGGATTTCTCCCATTTTTTCGGAAACCAAGCCGTAGGGACGGTTATCGTAGTTTTGTCCGCGTTCGTTTTTAACGGTGGCACGCTGTACTTCAAATTTTTCGGTGGTAACGGCATCCAGAAAGAAGCCCATACGGTCGGCCTCAAGCCACAAGGCGGTTTCCAACTGGTTTGATGGCATGGTTTCAAAGTAATTCGTACGGTCGCGGTTGGTGGTTCCGTTCAGGGTACCACCCGATTCGGTTACAATTTTGAAATGCTCTTCATCGGCCACGTTATCAGAACCTTGGAACATCATGTGTTCAAAGAAGTGGGCAAATCCCGAACGGCCGGGCAATTCTCTTCCTGAACCTACGTGGTAGGTAACGTCCACATAAACAATGGGGTCTGAATGATCTTCATGAATAATTACGGTTAGCCCGTTGTTCAATACATACTTTTTGTACGGAATAACCAGTTCATCACCGGTCTGTTTTACTTCTTCAACCAGCTTTATGCCTTTCTGTGCAAAGCTAAGCTGTGCAGAAAGCGCAATGGCGGTTAAAAACAATACACTTTTTTTCATTTTGTGTTCCTTATCAAATTTATTGTAGCTGCTTTATTTACCAAAGAAAACAAAACTAACAGTATTTGGTTAATTTTGCAGTCTGAATAGAAGTTAAAGAATTAAAATATATAAACTTATGTACCCACAGGAAGTCGTTGTACCTTGCCGTAGTCAGTTGACCGATAATGGTTTCGAATCATTGGAATCGGCCGAAGCCGTGAGAAATTTTTTCAATAATGCCGCGGGCGTTTCGCTCGTGGTAGTAAACTCGGTTTGCGGTTGTGCTGCCGGTACGGCCCGTCCGGGTGTATTACGCTCACTCGATGCCCCAAAAACGCCAGCTAATCTGGCTACCGTGTTTGCAGGTGTTGACCGTGAGGCCACAGAAACAGCTCGTTCATACATGTTGCCATATCCGCCCTCATCGCCGTCCATTGCCATTTTTAAGGATGGGGAATTGGTTCACTTTGTGGAGCGCTACATGATTGAAGGCCGAAGTGCCGAAATGATTGCCGAACACCTGAAGGCCTGTTACGAACAGTTTTGTTGATTCTTCCGGTTATGGAAAATCAGAAACCGGTTCCCGAAGAGGAAGAAAAATACGTTGCCCCATTGATGGATAAGTCCTTTTACTTGGGACATATTTACATTATTGTTTACATCTGTATCGGGGCTGGTATCCAGATTTATGATTTTTATAGCTTGGGTACCTACCGCCTGCTTTCGGTGGCAACTTGGCCCTGGGTTATTACTTCACAGTCTTTTTTGTTGTTAATCAGTGTGATACTGTATTTTACGGCCTTGCTTGCCATAGCCAGAAGCATGCGTAAAAAACTGGCAGAGCTGGAAATAAACTGGTTTACCATTTTACCTTACGGATTTTATGTTTTTGTGTGGTTGGCCATGCTGGGAAGGCTTTTGGCCTATTATATTTCGCCCGAAGGCATTTTCTTTGGACAGTAAGTCCGAATACCCTAATTTTGTTTTTGCGCCTCAATAATGCGCTGAATTGGGTATGAAATACGCCGGTTTTTTACTTGTGATTTTATTGGCATTGCAGGGCTGTTATCCTGGAGAGTGTTTTCGTTGCCGAAAGTTTGCGCCCGACCCCTCCGGTGAAGGCACTTATTTTACCGGAACCCAGAAAATTTGTCCCGAAAATGATAACATCTATCTGCTGGATCCGGAGCCGGGAGATTCAACTGATTTATGGGAATGTGAACCGGAATAGAAGATTCAAATCCATACTTAAAATGCTATTTTTCTGATTTTTAATGATTATTTGGGCCTTAGAATAGGGAAATGTGCCCATATTTCCCCTAATCATACCGGAAATAAGTGGGAGGGATTTGTTACTTTTGCGGCATGTCCCATAATCTTCACGAAATTCAGATTTCAGGCATTCAATTTGAAAAGTACATTCCGCAGGCCTCTATCCTAGAGGCGGTTGAGTGTGTTGCCAATCAAATCAATGCCGATTACGAAGGCAAAGAAATTACGTTCGTTTCGGTACTGAACGGTTCGTTTATGTTTACTTCTGATTTGCTGAAGTTCATCAAACGGCCATGCACGGTTACGTTCATCCGGGCTAAATCATACCAGGGTATGAATTCAGCCGGAACGGTTACTTTATCAACCGACCTGAATGAATCGCTGAAAGACAAACATGTTATTTTGCTTGAGGATATTGTAGATACCGGATTAACGATTAACATGCTGGCCGACCGTATGCAGCGGGAAGAAACCGCCTCGCTTAAAATTTGCAGCCTGCTTATTAAACCGGATACGTATAAAGGAACACTCAAAATTGATTACACGGCGCTGTCTATTCCCAATGATTTTATTGTGGGTTATGGATTAGACTATAATGAGTACGGACGTAACTTACCTGACATTTATAAAGTTAAATAATAATACTATGTTGAACCTGATATTATTTGGCCCTCCCGGGGCAGGAAAAGGAACCCAGTCCGTAAAAGTGGCTGAACATTTTAATTTGGTACACCTTTCTACGGGCGATATTTTTCGTGCTAATATTAAAGGCGGCACCGAATTGGGTATACTGGCCAAAAGCTTTATAGATAAAGGCCAGCTGGTTCCCGATGAAGTTACCATTGGCATGCTGGGCGGCGAAGTAGAGAAAAATGCAGGAGCCAAAGGCTTTATTTTTGACGGATTTCCGCGCACCATTGCCCAGGCAGAGGCTTTAGACCGTTTATTGGCCGAAAAAAATACGGGCATCGCCACGGTTATTTCCCTTGAAGTAGAAGAAGAAGAACTGGTTGCCCGTTTAAAAAGCAGAGCCGAAGTATCGGGCCGTACCGATGATGCCGACGAGTCTATCATCCGTAACCGGATTGAAGTATATAAAAATGAAACCTTTCCGCTGAAAGATTTTTATTCGGCCCAGGGAAAAGTGAAAATAGTGAACGGCATAGGCGATATCGAACAAATTTTTTCAGATATTTGCAGCCGCGTTGAAGAAGCCAAGGCTTAATCAACCCAAAAAAAGGCCAGGTGGTGGAATTGGTAGACACGTACGTTTGAGGGGCGTATGAGGCAACTCGTGGGGGTTCAAGTCCCCCCCCGGTCACTAAAAATAAAAAACTCCGTAAACTGAAAAGCTTACGGAGTTTTTTATTTGATACAATTATTGTTTGTTATTTTTCATTTGATTCAAACACCAGTGCGGGCGCCATACGCGCTTTGCTCATGCTTAAGTTTTGGCCGCTGATGCCGTAATTGTCTATTCCGTTGAGTGCTTTTAAAAATTCGTATTCTACATTGTCGTTTATACAGGCCATTTTGGTTGAAACCATTTTCTCAAACGAAATGCGGTTCCCGGCCGATTCCACATAGGTTCCGCCAAGTGTGTTGCAGCCTCCATAACCCGTTATCTGGCTTTTTTCTTTTTTCAGGATCAGGTAAGGAAGTTCTTTCTGGCCCTTGCTTAACTTTACCTCTTTGCCGTTGAGTTGTTTGAGTACCCACTTGGTTTCGTAAAGGGCAGAACTGGTTTTGGCCGGTTTGACTTTAGGCTTGGAATCTTCAACTTCAACGGCTGTATTTTCGGCTGTATTTGTTTTTTTTAGGCTCAGTTTTTCTTTTTCCGTTCCATCCGGTTTTTGCCCTTTTGCATCTAGGGGAACAAGGGCCGTCTCTTCCACAAAATAGCTCAGTTGTTTTCCGTCGGCGGTTTGCAGGCTTATGGTATTCCCTTCGGCATTCCAGGTGTAGGTTCCTTTTTCTTCGGCATTGTTTGTTTTTTTGCCGTTTACAAGCGTACGCAAAATGAACTCATTGTCGCCTTGCAGTGTTATAGATGTTTCGGTACTGCCGTTTTTATTCAGGTATTCACCATTCACATCCAAGGCGTTTGAAGCGTTATGTCCATCCGGAACTTGGGTAATGGAATCGGTAGGCGCGGTTTCCGGTTCCGCGGTTTTTTCTTGGGGTTTGGTACCGCAGGAACTGGCCGTTAACAGGGCCACAAAAAGTAGGGTAGGCAGTGCATTTTTCATTTCAATGGATGTTTATTGTAGACAAAGGTATTTCCTTTTTGATTTCAGGTCATAATTCTGTTCATTTGTTAAATCAAAAACGAATAAAAATGTATAAAATGAAAATAGAAGTAGGTCAGACCGCTCCCTCGTTTACATTGTTCAATACCGAAAAGCAGGAAATTGCCTTGGAAAGCCTGCGTGGCCGGAATGTACTCATTCATTTCTTCCCCCTGGCTTTTACCAGCGTTTGCACGGCCCAGCTATGCAATGCCCGCGATAATATGGAAATGTATACCAAACTGAATTGCACGGTACTGGGTATTTCGGTTGATTCGCTTTTTTCCCTTGCGGAGTTTAAAAAGCAGCAAAATCTCAGTTTTGATTTACTGAGTGATTTCAACAAAACGGTAATCAAGCAGTTTGGCGTTGAAATTCCTGAGTTTGCCTTTGGGATGCAGGGTGTGAGTAACCGTGCCGCTTTTGTTATAGATGCCGAAGGGGTAATTCGGTATGCCGAAGTTTGCCCCAATCCGGGTGAACAACCCAATTATACGGCTATTCGCGAAGCATTAGAAAAACTGGGTTAAAATTACCGCCTACAAATTTCGTTATACGGACAGGTGGCGCATTTTTCCACCTTTTCGGTTTGGGTAAACGGAATTTGCGGATTGAACAGTTCTTCGAATAATTCACTCAGTTTTTCCCTGAATTCATCTTCCCGTTCGGGCAGGTTTTCTACTTTGCGGTATCCGCTGTTGCGATTTTCCAGGCTTATTTTTTCCTGTAAAATGGGGTCATATCCGGCTTTAAACAGTTCGCGCACGCTAATTACGCCCGCCTGCAGGGCCTGCCCGCCTGAATGGGTTTGGTTATAGATGAGTCCGTACAGCCAGGTTTGGAAAGCCGCTTTGTTCCGTTTTTTTTCATTGCGGTCAAACAGTGAATCAATGGATGCGTACCGTAAATCATCCGATCCGGTTTTGTAATCCAAAATACGGATGATGCCTTCTTTTTCGTCTACCCGGTCAATTTTCCCCGCCAGGAAAATTTCTTTTTGTTTGGCTCCCGAATTAAATTTCACCGGAAGATATTTAAGTGTCTCGTTTTCTCCCAGTTCCAATCCGGTGATGGTGAATGGGGCATAGGCAGCATCCAGGTCTAATGCGCCGAAAACATATTTGCGAATTACTTCGCGGTGGATGAGGTTTTCTCCTTCAAATTCAAATTCTTCGTTTTCCGGATAGCCGAAATGCTGTTTGAAGGCTTTTTCAACCAGTCCCTCAAACCGGCCTTTCAGGTTTTCAATATCAGCGGCCTTTAGTTTTTTACCCACATAGTCTTGGTATATCCATTCCATTATCCAGTGGAAAATAGAGCCGAAAGCCGCATAATCCGCACTTTCGCTTAAGTCTTCATCTTCTTTAATTTTGGCCAGGTAACGGAAATAAAAACGCAGTGAGCAATCCAAATAGGTATTCACGGCGGTGGGATAAACGGGCCGTTCACCCAGGTTTTCCAACAAAGCCATGATGGCCTCTGATTTGTCTACCTGAACATGTTCTGGTTCTTTGAATTTTATTTTTTCGATAACTGATTTTCGAAGCAGCAGTTTGTTATATTTTTCGTCGGCTTCCAAACGCAGGATGAAGCGGCTGGGCTCTCCCGTGGTAAGACTTCCGGCACTGGTATTGCAAATCAGGAATACTTTTTCAGCTCTTTTCAAGAGGCGGAAAAAAATATGTGAAAGCTCGGCCGAACGGTCTTCCGGCAGTGGCATGCCAAAAGCCCGGCGCAGGGCAAAGGGGATATACGTTTTGGGATTTCCGGAACCCGGGAAAAAATCATCGCCCATGGCGGGTATAATCACCGTTTTAAAATCAAGGTTACGGGTTTCCAGCGGCCCCATCATCTGCATGCCGGTAACGGGTTCGCCTTCAAACGGAATACGAACGGCACGCATCACATTATTCAGCAGCATAAAAGACGCCTTATCATCGGAAGGCAGATGCTCCAGTTTGATTACCTCGCTTACGCCCGCTGCGGTTTCACAGGCTGCCTGTATAACAGTTTTGTCAAATTCGGGTAACTGCTCGGTTTGCAGTATAAGCCGCAGAATTTCTGTTATTGTTTCGTGGTAAGGCGTTTCGTTCCAGAGGCTGAAAAGCAGTTCATGTAGTTTTTCCTTGCCTAAACTTGCTCTTTCCGGACGTACGCGTCTTTCGGTTTTCAGGCGGGCAATAATTTCGGTATTTGCCGTTTCATAACCTAAGTTCAAATAGGGATGCTGCAAAGCACGGAATACATCGGCAATTTTAAAAAAGGTGCCCTGTTTTTTCTGTACAGCCGTGCGGCGCAAATTGTATATGGTTCGCAGCAACGAAATAACCGGGGTTTCGGTAAGCGAAAGTCCGGATGTTATATTTACGTGATCTAATTCTTCAGGGAGTGATGAAAGCAGCGGAATCATTTGTTTTTCATCGGGCAACATCACCAATATTTCGTCGGGCTTTTGTCCTGCTTTTAGGCCGTTTGCAATTTCAATGGCAGCAAATTTCACCGCACTCGTACTTCCCGATACATTCACGAGCTGAATTTCTGGCGCATTCATTTCTTCTTCCGTGTTTGATTTGGTTCCCGGAAACAACCGGTTTGTTTCACGGTAAAAGCGTCCGCCTTCGTGCATCAAATCGCTTACCACATCGGGGTGAACGTCATAATGGAATTGGGTTGGAATTTTCTTTTTTAATTCGCTGAAGAATGTTTTTTCGCATGCATTCAAACGGTTGAAGCCAATAACATAAGCCGCTTCAATATCTTCCAATCCAATGAATAGTTTTTGCGGGTTTTCGGCGGCTGTGCGGTGCAGTAATCCTTCGTAGCCAAATCCTTTTTGGTGCAGGCTTTGGGTAAATGCGGTATATACATCATAGAGTTTTTCCCATATTTTCAAGAAACGCTCTTTAGTTTCGGTAATCCCCGGTTCTTCGTATGAACGCCAGAAACGGCGAATGAGGGCTATTTGCTCTTCGGTAAGAAAATGGAATTGTTCTGTTATATTTTTTAGTCCGGCCAGATTGGCATAGAGTATTCGGGCATCTGCCCGGTATTTATCAATATCATCAAAATCGTTGATGAGCAAATCGGCCCAGGGGAAAAAACGTTCAAACGATTCAGGTTCACGGCCTAATACCTGTTGGTAAACCCGATGCAGCTCAGCCGCCAGGCGAATTTTGTTGCCCAGAACCATACCGGAGGCTTTTTCCATCTGCGTTCCGGGCGTTAGGCATACAGGTGCCCATACGGCTGATTGAGCTTCCTGAGCCAAGGCTTTTCTGAAAAAATGAATTCCCGTGCGGTTTGGAAGCAACACCAAGGTTTTTTGAAGCGCACTGCCTTGTTCGGTCAAGATGTGACGGGCGGTTTGGTTTAAGAAAGAGGTACTGCTCATGCGGTAAAAATTTCAGTTTCGCCCGAGGCTGTGTATAACAAAATGCCTTTTACCCGGTCATAGCCCATGCTGCCCAGTAATTCCATATACTCCCGAATTTGTCGGATGTGTTCATTTTCTTTTTTGCCGGTTTTAAAATCACAAACCAATACTTCATCTTCTAATATGGCAATGCGGTCGGGAATACGTTGCTGTCCCTGTTTGTTGATGAGCGCCGTTTCTGTCTTTATCTGAGCCTGTGCTGAAAATAATCGGGCAAGTATGGGTTCGTTAAACAGAGATTGTAACCCGGCCAGGGCCTCGCTTTTTTCTTCATCGGCCATCTCGCCGGCGGCAGAAAGCGAATTTACCAGATGTTCCAAATCATCAACCGTGTTCAGTTTACTCAACAAATGGTGGATAATAATTCCCTTGCGTCGCTCGGCAGAATAAAAAGCAGGGTTTTCTTTTGCTCGCAGCCGGAGTTTTTCAGCACCCGAACTGATGGGATACGAAGACAAGCGAAATTTTTCTTGTCCGGTATTGGTTTCTTCATTCGTTTCAGTTCGTTGAAGCGGCTCTCCGGTTTCCAGGCAAAGGTCTTCTGTGTATATGTTTCCAAATTGCTCACCCTCGGGAATACCCGGTTTGGTATCGGCAATTAAGTATAACAGATGGCCTAAGTTTTTACTGAAATCGGATGTACTTGGGCCGGGCTTTTCGGTGAAAATATGCAGTTCTGATTTAGCCCGTGTAAAGGCTACATAGGTAAGGTTCAGGCCGTCTGAAATTGCTTCGAGGCGCTCACGCAGATAGGCTTCGGCAAAGATGGTTTTCTGGAGTTTGCTTCCGTAGTTGATGGGCAGAAACGGCAACATGTTAAAGGGTTCAATGTCTGATTTAACCCAGAGTGGCACTTGATGTCCGCTGCCATGGTTGGTCTGCTCAGAAAAGTAAGGTATAATAACGGCTTCAAATTCCAGTCCCTTACATTTATGGAAGGTCATGATGCGTATGGCATCAATATCATCGGGTGCTTTGATGGAACGTGAAAAGCCTTTTTCGTGCCAGAACCGGATGAAGCTGTTTAAATCAGGTTCTTTGCCGGATGAAAATTCACTCAATAAATCGCGGAACGCCGCCAAATACGAAAATTCTTCATCCAAATGTTGCAATCCGAAAATGTGGATCAAATCATCAAAAAATAATCCGGTTGATTTGCGCAAAAGCGTAGCTTCCTTTTCCTGCCAGGCTGTTGGAAGTAATTTTCTTACTTCAACGGGGTTCCGGCTCAGGATAAATAATTCTTCGCGCGGCAAGGAAAGGGGCTGAATCCGGCTCCATTCAATAAGTAACCCGCAGTTGTTCACTGCATCCAAAGGATTCAGTAAAAACTTGGCTGCATGAATCAATAAACTGATAGCCGAGGAGTTTTCAAGGTAAGAAGCCTCATCGGATATAACATCAAAAATATAACCGGAATCGGGGTGTTCGCGCTGTTCGTTTTGCAGCACATCTGCGGCGCGTTTGGCTTCGGCATTTTTTCGCACCAGCACCACAATATCTTTCGCTTTGAAGCCTCTGTCCTGTAATGATTTTACGGTTTCAATAAGCGCCTCATCGGCTTTCGGGGTTTCGTCTTCCTCGGAAACGGTTTCGTCTTTTTCAAAAAACTGAACCTTCACATATCCGCCCGCTTTCTTCCCCGACCAATTCTGAACAACATCCGAATAGGTTTTTTTGAGCTGCGTTATGCGTTCTCCTATATGTTCATCTCCCGCAAATTCAGCTTCAACCGATTGAAAAACACGTTCGGGAACCAAACTGAAAATGGTATTGTTAAACGCAATTATATTTTTACGGCTCCGGTAATTGGTGTCGAGCTGATGAATTACGTGATTGGGAAAACGATCGGGCACTTCGGAATTGATGAGTTCCCGGTTTCCGCCACGCCAGCGGTAAATAGACTGTTTGGGATCACCTACGATTAAATTATCATTTCCTTCGGATAGCGTGTTATGGATAAGCGGTTCGGTGCAATCCCATTGGAAACCCGAGGTGTCCTGAAATTCGTCGAGCAGGTAATGGTCATAACGGGTGCCTGTTTTTTCGTAAACAAAGGATGCATCGTCTAAACTGGTTAAATTCCTCAGTAAATCAACGGCGTCGGCCAACAGCAATACATTGTTTTCTTCGCGGTATTCTTCCAGTTTTTTTACAAGGGCTGAAAAAATGCCGAAAACAAATAAATTTTCGCCCGCCGCCTGAAGTGAATTATAATGTTCACCGTATTTCTCGAACAGCTGAATTATTTGGTTCACGGAATCGGAAAGTCCCGCATAATAAGCACTTTCAATGCTGCTTTTTACATCTGCCTTAGCCGATTTGGCATACCAGGTTTCGGCCGTTCCCGGAAGTTTCAAAAAGGTATTCGTGGGTTCTTTCCACTCTCCATTTTTCCAGGTATAAAACAGGCGGAACGGACTGCGGCTTCCACCCGTGAAATCTTCGGGACTTAAACCATTATTACGTATTATTTCGAGCGCTTGCCCGGCTATAATACCTAATTGACTCTCGAGTGCTTCTTTCTGCGTAAATAATTCCTGTTTAAAATGGTTGATGTTTTCACCGGTATCTCCTGTTTTTTCTAATTCATGTGCAATGCTCCGAAAATCTTCATCAAAAATTTTCATACCCAATTGCCGGATAGCCGATTTGAAATCGCGTGATTTCCCGTCTTCCAGTTTAGAAAGTAGAAATTCCGAAATCCATTCGCTAAGCGGTTCTCCGGGTTTTAACTCTTCGGTAAGGCGGTCAATGATTTCGTCAAGTACGCGGGCGTAATCCAATTCGGGTTCATAACCGGAATCCACATTGATTTCGCGGGCAAAGGATCGCAATATGCGTTGGAAAAATTTATCAAGCGTGGTTACGGTAAAGTCTTTATACTCGGCCAGTATATGCCTTCGTAGTATATGGGCACGTTCCTGCAGGGCTGAACTACTTAGCCCCAGTTTTTCGGCCAGGAATGCATGGTGTTCGGCTTCTGAGCCTTCGGCCAGTTTATTCAGCGTGTTGAATATACGGGCTTTCATTTCGGCCGTGGCCTTATTGGTAAAGGTAAGCGCGGCTATCCGGGAGAAATGCTGCGGATCCCTGAGGGCATGGACCAGATAATTGCGCGTAAGGGTAAAGGTTTTTCCCGAACCCGCCGAAGCTCTGTATATGTGCAGGGTTGACATTTTAGTTAGGGCGCTTCGGTGGTAAAGTAAAATATCCGGTCAGTGCCTAGTTCGTCTTCTTCGGTTTCAAATTTTTGAAAGTGGAAAATACTGTCTTTGATTTTACAGTGCACGGGGTCGGGAAATACATCGGGTAAAAACAACTCGTTTTTGTCGGATGCCAGCCATTCGCTGCATGCTTTTTCAAAGTTTCCGGATTTATCATCCGATTTTTTTATCCAATTCAAAAAAGTATCGGCATTAATTTCCAGCACGGCTTCAAACGAATTGTCGTTCATGTAGGCATGACCGTCGGCCATAATGCCTTTTTCGGTTTTTATAAATCCGTAAGGCATGAGTTCGGTGAAGCTGTAACTGCGGTCGTTTTTAAAGTCCATCGGTGTTGATTTGGTTCCCGAAAATAGAAAAAAACACCCAGACAATTGAGTCTGGCGGCGAATGAAGTTTTTTATGTTTTGGGTTTTACCGGATAAGCGTCACATTACCCAGTCTTTGCTGGGCATTTCCACGGTGATCCAAGTAATCAATCCGGTAAACGTAAACATCCTGTTTGGCGTCTTTTTCGGAGTTTCTGATTTTACCGTTCCAGCCTACATTAATGTCGAGTGTGGTAAATACGAGTTCTCCCCAGCGGTTGAAAATGTACATTTTGAATTCGCTTATATTTCCGCCAACGGGCAGAAAAGTATTGTTTAAAACATCATTCCCGTTGGGTGTAAATGAATTCGGGATGAAAAGTACACTTACGGGAAGCACTTGAACACTGAGGCTTGCCATATCGCTGCATCCAAATTCGCCGGTTACGGTTTGGGTAATTACATAGGTTCCGGTATCGGCAAAGTTTACGCTAAAATTGGGTATGTTATACTGCGCTCCGTTTGATAAGGTATAGTTCCAAGTGCTTACTCCGCCTAATGAACCGTCATACACATTTGTAAAGGGCTCATCAATGTAAATAATCATCGGATTTACCGAAAAGCCGGCAATGGGGGCCGGACTTACGTTGATAATATTGGGCTGGGTAAGGGTTGATGTACATCCCACGGCATCTTCAACAGTAAGCGATACGGTATACGAGCCTGCTTCGGTATAGGTAGTTGATGGCGTGGCATCACTTGAACTTGCTCCGTTTCCGAAATTCCATTGATAGGTAAGTGGCGTTCCGGCAGGCTGACTCTGGTCAGAAAAAGTAACCTGGAGGGGCACACAGCCTTGTCCCGGTTGATAACTGAATGCCGCTGTAGGGCCAGGAACCACATTAACCTGAATAGTTGCCGGTTCTGATACGCAGAGCCCCTGGGTAATCACCAGTGTTACATCGTGTGTTCCGGGTTGCAGGAAATTGATGTTTTGGGGGTCTTCTGCAATGGAACTCGCCGGATTCCCGTTGGTAAATGTCCAATCGAAAGTAGCCGTTGGCAGATAAGTTCCACCTGCCGTAAAGTCAAAACTGTTGCCATTAAAGCACTGTGCAGGCACATTAGCAATTGAAGGTTCGGGAATTGGCAGCACCGTGATTTCGGCATCATCGGTAGCCAGACAGCCTTGTGTTTCGGCTTGCAAGGTTATGGTAAATGTAATTTCAGTATTTCCGTTGTTTAGCCATGTGCCGGTTGTGTTTTCGCTTGCGGGGTCAGTAATCCCGTTTGGTGTGAGCCACGTATAAGTTGCCGCTGGCTGATTGGCTGCTCCCACTTGAATGAGCGAGCCTGAACAAAGCGTCTGGTCGGGTCCGGCATCGGGAATGATTGTTTGTATTACATTTATTTGTTGTGTGGTTGGAAGCGATTCACATCCGTTAATGCCTACTGTCAAATTTACGGTTTGAATTCCGGCCGTATTCCAAAGTATGGTAATCGGTCCTTGTCCGCTTCCAGTTAGCACGGCCCCGTTCGAAGCCGTCCAAGTATAGGTTGCGTTCGCCGGCGCATTTCCGTTGTATAGGGCAAAAGCATCTTCGCCAAGACAGATTTGCGGTGTTACGGCAAAATCAGAGGTTGGAATATCATTTACAGACACGGCTATGCTTGAAGTAGCCGATGTACATGAATTTACAACGATATAGGCATCATAATTTCCGCTCATGCTCAGGTCGGCATTGGCAATAACCGGATCTTCATCATTTGATGTGTATGCATTTGGTCCAGTCCAGAAATAACCGGCTCCTGCAACATTATCAGCACTCAGGTTGATATCTGTTCCTAAACATACCGGAGAATTTGAATTAATAACCGGTGCTGCCGGGGTAGGATTAATCACTACTTGAATAGTTGAAGTGGTTGATGTACAACCGTTTTCTACGATATATGCATCATATAAACCGCTCATTATGGGCGTGGCGTTAGCAATGCTTGGATCCTCTAAATTAGAAACATATCCGTTTGGCCCGCTCCAATTATAGCTTGCACCAGCCACAGTATTTGCACTTAAGTTTAAGGTTTCTCCTTCACAAATCGGGCTGTTAGAGGCCATTACCGGAGCGGCCGGAATGGGGTTTATTGTAACCGTTGTGGTTGAAACCGCAGAGGTACAGCCAGATACTACCACATATGCATCGTAATTACCGGCCTGGGTTTGGCTTGCGTTATTTATGCTCGGGTCTTCTAAATTTGAGTTAAAGCCGGTTGGGCCGGTCCAGTAATAGGCAGCCGAAGGGATTGTGTTAGCACTTAAATTGAGTGTTTCCCCTTCACATATAGGTGTATTTGAGCTTATTTGGGGTGCTGCCGGAATGGGGTTAATGAGTACATTTTCGGTTGAGGTGGCTGATGTACAACCGGCCACAATTACGTATGCATTGTAGTTCCCGCTTTGGGCTGGGCTTGCATTCAGAATCACTGGATCTTCAACGGTAGAGGCAAAAGCTCCGGGGCCGCTCCAAACGTAGCTGGCATTGGCAATGGTGTTCGATGTTAAATTCAGGGTGTTTCCTTCACAAATAGGTGAGTTGGAATCAATCACCGGCGCCGCCGGTGTTGGGTTGATTACCACACTGGTCTGCGATACGGCAGATGTACAGCCGCTCACGACCACATAGGCTGAATAATTTCCACCCATAAGAAGACTGGCATTGGGTAGACTGGGGTCTTCCAGATTGGATACAAAAGCGTTCGGGCCTGACCAGAAATATCCCGCCCCGGGAATCGTGTTTGCTGTTAAATTCAGCGTATTTCCTTCGCAAACTGGTGTATTGGAAGCTATAATGGGCGAAGCGGGTAAGGGGTTTATGAGTACATTTAAGTTTGAGGTACTGGATGTACAGCCGGCTACAACAACGTAGGCATTGTAGGTTCCCGACATGGCTGTTGTGGAATTGGCGATGGACGGGTCTTCAAGATTGGATGCGAAGGCAGCCGGGCCTGTCCAATAATATGTGGCACCCGGTATTGTGTTTCCGCTCAGGTTTAAGGTACTCCCTTGGCAAATGGGAGCGTTTGAACCAATTACCGGGGCAGCCGGACTCGGGTTGACCAACACATTTATGGTTGATGTAGCCGAAGTACATCCGGCAAGCACCATATACGCTGAGTACGTACCACTCATGGCTATGCTGGCATTGGTAATTACTGGGTCTTCCGAAGCAGAGACAAAGCCATTGGGGCCACTCCAAAAATAGCTTGCGCCAGGTACGGTGTTTGCCGTAAGATTAATTGAATTACCAACACAAACCGGTGAGTTAGAACCCAACACAGGCCCTGCAGGACTTGGATTTACGGTTACACTTTGGTTAGTTGTGCCTGAAGTGCATCCGTTTTGGGTTACCGTTAATGAGGCATTATACGTTCCGGAACCCGGAAAAGTGACGCTGTGAGGGCCTTGCACCTGACCTCCTGGAGATGCCGAACCTCCACCAAAATTCCAATTATAGGTGGCGCCTACTCCTGCATTTCCAGTGTACGTAAAGTTACTGCTGCTGCCCTGGCAAATGGGAGAGTTTACCGTGAATGCAGAAGTTGGGGGGGGCGTAACGGTAACTGTGGCATTAGCCGTTGCCGTTTGACCACACTGGTCGGTGGCTGTTACTGTATAAACGGTTGTATTTGCCGGGTTTACTGAAACCGGAGATCCGTTTCCGGCTCCATTATTCCATGACAATGAAATGGTTCCGTTTCCACCATTTGGAACGGCCGAAATATTTACCGGTCCTTGCCCCTGGCAAAAAGAATTTCCGGTAGGGTTTACGGAAAGGGGAGTTGGGTCATTTATGGTTAATGTGAATGTTTCCGTGCTGCAGGGCGAAGTTTGAATGGTGAGGGTAATGGTTTCCGCTCCTTCGGCTATGCCGTCGTTTATGATGGTTACGGGAACTGTTGCGGTGGTTTGTCCGGCTGGAATGGTAACGCTGTTCGGAATCGGAATATAATCCTGGCCCGGGGTTGCCGTGCCACCAACGGTATAGTTGAACGTGGTATTTACTGTTGGAGTAAAAGGCATTGTGAATACGAACTGACTACCTAAACAGCCTTCAATTCCTGTTCCGAAATTGTATGCGGGTTGTACGGCAACTTGGGTAACGTTACCTGCTGCAAAAAGCCCGTTTTCCTGGATGAATACCCCTGAGTCGTAAATTGGGTCACCGCCATCGGCAATCATTAGTTTAATGTGATAGGTAGAGCAGGGGATAACTGTTCGAGTAGCCGTAAGCGTGGTAGTAAAGCCATCATATTCAATCGCATTTGCTGCGAAGTTGTTTTCATTATTGACAAAAAAACCGGTGTTAGTAAACGAATTGATGTTATCAATCGTTACGGGCAATCCGCCTACGGTAGCAATGTTTACTGGAGCAGGTATACCCGGACCGCTGATGAAAAATGCGAAAGCATCGTTATAGCCTGAGTTTACAAATTCGTTATACTCTTCTGAACCAAAGATATAATTAACGTTAATAGTAGGAGATAAGGGAATAAAATCAAATTCTAGAATAACCCCATCAAATGTGGTAGCACCCGCTATTATATTTAATTCTGGAATCGCAGATCCCGTATTGTCTACACCTTCGAAACCACTGTTATTTCCAGGAATTAGATTTATGCTTCCGCAAGTAAGGACAACACCCGAATTCATACCGAGGTTTGAACTGGCTCCGTTTGTAAATATGCCTGCCGCAATTGCGGGGTTTCCCGTAAAAGTAACATTCGAATAGATAATTCCGGGGCCTACCAAATTGGCTACCATTTGGTTTGGGGTTGCATTATTGAGCACAATTTGTGCTGATCCAACCCGTAAAAACAAAATGAAAAATGCGGAAAAAGCTATATACCGCAAGTTTTTGTGTAAGGTAAGGTGACGAGTAAGCATAATTCAGGTTCTATCCGAACTCAAAGTAGGTGTTTATTTTTCTAATTAACAAATATTTAGTTTGAATTTTAGCTTTAATTACTGTGTTTCTATTAAAACAAAAACACCGCCTAAAATCTTTAGGCGGCGCTTTCAAATTCGAATACTTGTTTATCTTATCAGAACCACATTCCCGAGTTTTTGTTGCTCATTTCCTCTGTGATCTGTGTAATCTACCCGGTAAACATACAAATCCTGTTTAGCCTCAACATCAGAATTTCTAACGCGGCCATTCCACCCTTCATTGATATCAATACTTGTGAATACAATTTCTCCCCAACGATTGAATATGTACATCTTGAAGTCTTTAACATTCGTTCCGATTGGTTTGAATATGCTATTCAGTTCATCATTACTGTTTGGCGTAAATGCATTCGGAATAAAGATATCGCTTACCGGAAGTACCTGTACTTCAAGTATCATGGTAGCGGTACAACCATATTCACTGGTTACGACTTGCGTGATTTCATAGGTTCCCGTATCGGCAAAGTTGATGGTGAAATCTGGAACATTGAAATTAGCTCCGTTTGATACGGTATAGTTCCAAGCTACGATTCCTCCCAAAGCCCCGTCGTATACGTTTGTAACGGGTTCGTCGATGTACATTGTTTGCGGACTTACTGCAAATCCAGCCACCGGCTCATCGTACACACGGATAATATTTGCTTGTGTATTGGTAGCAGAGCAACCGAAAGCATCAGTAGCGGTAAGGCTTACGCTATAAATACCAGCCTCCGTATAGGTGTAAACAGGCGAAGTTTGATCTGAGGTTGCTCCGTTTCCAAAGTTCCAAACATACGTAACCCCTGCACCGCCCGGTACGGTTTGATTGTTGAACGTAACCTCAAGTGGAATACAACCGATACCCGGTAAGTAGCTGAAAGCAGGGCTTGGTCCCGGGTTTAATGTTACAGTTGTTTGAGCCGGTGCAGAAGAACAACCCATTTGTGTAACTACCAAACTTACATCATGTGTTCCGGCACCCAAAAATTGGATTCCGGTTGGATTTTGTTGTGTTGATGTGGCAGTTGCAGAGTTTGCAAATGTCCAGGCGAATGTAGCTTGTGGCATGTAGTTTCCGCCTGCAACAAAGTTCACACTGTTTTCACTGAAACATTGTGTAATTGGTCCGTTGATAGATGCGGTTGGGTTTGGCACAACCGTAATAATTGCTTCATCAGTCGCAGTACAACCTTGTGTTTCTGCTTCTAAGCTTAAGTTGATGGTAATGGTACCGTTTCCGTTATTTACCCATGAAGCACTGCTGTATTCCGAAGCCGGATTGGTTAAACCGTTTGGCGTTAACCAAGTATAGTTGGCCGCCGGTTGGTTCTGCGCACCTACATTGATTTGTGCTCCTGAACATACAGTTTGGTCTGGTCCTGCATCCGGAATTACCGGAGCAATTACGTTAACCGGTTGTGTGTTCGGATTTGAACTACATCCGTTTTGCGTAACAACCAACGTAACATCTTGTGCACCGCCGGCAGCCCAGTTAAATGTAATCGGACCTTGTCCGGTTCCGGTTATGGTTGCTCCGTTTGATGCTGTCCAAGTATAGGTTGCATTGGCTGCAGCATTTCCGTTATATAGAGCAAAACCGTCAGCGCCTAAACAAATTTGAGGTGTAACCGCAAAGTTACCGGAGGGGGTGGCGGTTACTGCAACATTTATATTGGCGGTGGCCGAAGTACATCCCGAAGCTACTAAATAGGCAGTATAAACGCCTGCGTCCGCTAAAGCTACAGGCGTAACCGAAGCATTAGCCGTATTCGCTGAAAAGCCGTTTGGTCCTGACCAGATGGTGTTGGCGGCTCCAGCATTTGTAGCTGAAAGGTTCAGTGTGGCTCCTTCACAAACTGGCGAGTTCGCATCCAGTATCGGAGTAACAGGAAGTGATGTAACGCTTACTTGCGTAGATGCAGTGGCTGATGAACAACCTGCAACCGTAATGTAAGCATTGTAAGTACCACCCGTGGCCAAAGTGGCCGGACTGATACTTGGGTCTTCTACGTTCGAACTGAAACCGTTTGGCCCGCTCCAAGTATAGGATGCGCCTACAACTGTATTTGCAGTAAGTGTAATTGTTCCGTTTTCACACACCGGCGAATTTGAATTGATAACCGGTGTAATTGGAGTTGCATTTACTACTACGTTCGTTACAGCTGTTGATGAGCTACAGCCGTTTACTGTTATATACGCATTGTAAGCACCTGCATTAGCCAATGCGGCTGATGCAATGCTTGGGTTTTGATTGTTTGATGTAAATCCGTTAGGCCCTGTCCAGGTGTAAGACGCTCCTGCAACGTTACTTGCAGTAAGGTTGATGGCGGTACTTTCACAAACTGGTGAGTTTGAGTTTACCACAGGAGCTGCAGGTAAAGGATTTACTACCACATTGGTAATATTGGCTAATGAACTACATCCGTTAATGCTTACATAGGTATTGTAAGCCCCGCTCATTGCCAAAGTTGCATTTGGAATGCTTGGGTCTTCAACGTTTGAAGAGAATCCGTTTGGTCCGTCCCAGGTGTAGCTGGCGCCTGGAATATTCATCATCGTTAAGTTGATGGTTTCTCCCTCACAAACCGGCATTCCGCCCGGTATAACTACAAAATCAGGAAGTGGATTAACAGTTACTGTTGTTACTGAAACGGCTGATGTACATCCAAGCACTACAACATAAGCAGAGTAGTCGCCGGTCATACCCACCGTAGCGTTGGCGATGGAAGGATCCTCGAGGTTTGAAGTAAACCCGTTCGGTCCGCTCCATACATAGGTGGCGCCGGCGATTGTGTTTGAAGTAAGGTTGATCACGTCGCCCGCACATACGGCAAAGTTGGCGGCGAGAATCGGAGCAGCGGGAATCGGATTCACGGTCACGTTCACCGAAGCCACTGCGGAGGTACAGTTGTTCACGGTAACGTAAACGTTGTAAGTACCGGCGTTTGCGGCAGTGGCAGCGGCCACAGTAGGATCCTCAAGGTTAGAGGAGAACCCGTTCGGTCCCGTCCAGTAGTAAGTGGCCCCTGCGATGGTGTTGGCAGAAAGGCTGATATTGTCACCGGCACACACGGCGAAGGCGGCAGGCACAACCGGAGCGGCAGGTATGCTGTTCACGGTCACGTTTACGTTCGACACCGCGGAAGTACATCCGAGCACCACCACATAAGCACTGTAAGTACCGGAGTTTGCGGCAGTGGCACCTGCGATTGAAGGATCCTCGAGGTTTGAAGTAAACCCGTTCGGTCCGCTCCATACATAGGTGGCACCGGCGATTGTGTTTGAAGTAAGGTTGATCACGTCACCCGCACATACGGCAAAGTTGGCGGCGAGAATCGGAGCGGCGGGAATCGGATTCACGGTCACGTTCACCGAAGCCACTGCGGAGGTACAGTTGTTCACGGTTACGTAAACGTTATATGTACCGGCGTTTGCGGCAGTGGCAGCTGCAACTGTAGGATCTTCAAGGTTAGAGGAGAATCCGTTCGGCCCTGTCCAGTAATAAGTGGCCCCTGCGATGGTGTTGGCCGAAAGGCTGATGTTGTCACCGGCACACACGGCGAAGGCGGCAGGCACAACCGGAGCGGCAGGGATGCTGTTCACGGTCACGTTTACGTTCGATACCGCGGAAGTACATCCGAGTACCACCACATAAGCACTGTAAGTACCGGAGTTAGCGGCAGTGGCACCTGCGATGGAAGGATCCTCGAGGTTTGAAGTAAACCCGTTCGGTCCGCTCCACACATAGGTGGCGCCGGCGATTGTGTTTGAAGTAAGGTTGATCACGTCGCCCGCACATACGGCAAAGTTGGCCGCAAGGATGGGAGCGGCGGGAATCGGATTCACGGTAACGTTCACCGAAGCCACTGCGGAGGTACAGTTGTTCACGGTTACGTAAACGTTATATGTACCGGCGTTTGCGGCAGTGGCTGCTGCAACTGTAGGATCCTCGAGGTTAGAGGAGAATCCGTTCGGACCTGTCCAGTAGTAAGTGGCCCCTGCGATGGTGTTGGCAGAAAGGCTGATGTTGTCACCGGCACACACGGCGAAGGCGGCAGGCACAACCGGAGCGGCAGGGATGCTGTTCACGGTTACGTTTACGTTCGATACCGCGGAAGTACATCCGAGTACCACCACATAAGCACTGTAAGTACCGGAGTTAGCGGCAGTTGCACCTGCGATGGAAGGATCCTCAAGGTTTGAAGTAAACCCGTTCGGTCCGCTCCATACATAGGTGGCGCCTGCGATTGTGTTTGAAGTAAGGTTGATCACGTCGCCCGCACATACGGCAAAGTTGGCGGCGAGGATGGGAGCAGCGGGAATCGGATTCACGGTCACGTTCACCGAAGCCACGGCAGAGGTACAGTTGT